>VOFI01002931.1_pt1 | contig 278408 bp, 229 predicted proteins | sample 5384131 | NCBI WGS metagenome assembly VOFI01 (sample SAMN12384728, study PRJNA508395) | human gut metagenome | isolation source: healthy gut H | host: Homo sapiens | reverse complement strand
ATCGACCTGTGTTTCATAAGCCTGCTGCCACAAAGCCTGCGCTTCGAGATAGTCCGAGAGTGTCTCCAAGCCCACTTCGTACTGGCTTTTACTGACCTTCATGTTTTCTTCGGCCTGGAGGAGAGAACGGTCGGAAAGTTCGCTTTCCAGCCGGGCTTCGTCGAGGTTATTGGCGGCTTGTGTCAGTTCCAACATCATTTGTTCGTTCATGTTTTCCTGTTCCAGGCGGGATTGCATCAGCTTGGCTTTGGCGGCACGCACCTTATTACTTCGCTCGCCGAAATGGAAAAGCGGGATGCTCACGTTCAGCAAGACGGAGAAACTGCCTTTGTCCATCAACATCTGGTCGTTCAGTTCAAAGCCGTGTACATAATCATAAGACCCCATGATGCCGACTTTGGGCAACAGCTCGCTACGGTTCAGCCGCACCTGCTGCCCGGCGATCTCGACCTGTTTATCCAAGATGGCATATTCGGGACGGGCACTGATATCGGAAACCTGGACATCCATCCCCTTTTCGACCGCCGGATAATTGCCGGAAATACGGATATCGGAGACAAGCGGTTTCCCGATCAGATGGCAAAGATTCATAGTCGCCAACCGCAGGGCGTTCTCTGCTTTACGGATGGAGAGTTCGCTTTCGTTCAGCTTCACCTGCACTTTCAAGACATCGTTCTGCGGTTTCAGGCCATGTTTGTAAGCGCTCTCGACATTCGACAGCAGTTCCTGGAGCACAGCGTTATATTTATCCGCTACCTTTTTCATCTCCTGTGCCTTCACGACCAGGGCATAGGCTTTGTCTGTTTTGAGGATCACTTCCGTCGCCGTCAGCGCCTCGTTCATCTCGGCCATCTCTTTCCCCAAGACAGACATCCGGTAGGCAGCCCGGATCTTACCGCCCATATAAAGCGGCTGCTCGACCCGGATTCCGCCCATGTAGACTGTCCCGACTTTATAATCGAGATTGATACCGGGGAAATGGGTATAAATGCCTGTCGGGACCAAGTTCCCGGCTGCATCATACAGAATGACGGGCATTTTGCCACCTTCAATTCCGAATCCGCCGTCCGCCGTACTGTAAAGGCCCATCCCGTTAGCGGTAAAGTTCGGGAAGAAGTTCCCTTTATAGCTTTTCATCGTGTACAAGGCACTTTCGGTCTGTTTCACCGATGCCGCCATTTCCTTATTATATTGCAGCGCCATTTCCCGGCACTGCTGCAAGCTCAACGTCTCCTGTGCGAAAAGAGACGACGGGCAGAGAATAGACAACAGGATAATAGATATTTTCTTCATCAGTCTACATGTTTAATATGAAAGAATAATGCGTATAGGACAGGAATAAAAACGAGTGTGATCACCGTTCCGAACAGCAGGCCGCCCATAATGGATGCTGCAAGCGAACCGAACATGGCGTCGGTCAGCAACGGGATCATCCCTAAGATCGTGGTCAAGGCCGCCATCATCACCGGCCGCAGACGGCTCTGGGCACTGTCGATCAAGGCGGTGACCGGCTCCGTCCCCTGCCCGATCTGCAAAGTGATCTCGTCCATCAGCACGATACCGTTCTTTATGATCATTCCTATCAACCCCAATGTCCCGACAATGGCGACAAAGTTGAACGTCTTGCCGGTCACCAACATCGTCATCACCACTCCGACAAATACCATCGGGATACTGCAGAAGATGATAGCCGGCTTGCGGTAATCCTTGAACAGCATGATCAAGATCGCGATCATCAGGATAATGGCCAGCGGGAAATTCTTGAACAGATACTTCATGGACTGGTCGCTGGCGTTCTTCTCACCCTGCCATTGCAGCGAATAGCCTGCGGGGAGTTCGATCTGCTCCAACTTTTCCGCGACTGCCAATCGTGCTTTTTCCGTCTCGACACCCGGCACGGGAGAGCATTGCACGCGCTGGCTGCGTTGTCCGTTGTAGCGAGGAACAACCGGGTCCTCCCATCGCACGTCAATTCCCTTGCTGATCTGTTTCAACGGCGTGCTGCCCATCAGGCTTTCGATCAGTTCTTCCTTCGATAGTGTCCCGGCTTTCAGTTTCACCATGTTTTCTTCGTTCAGCAGGCCGTTCAGCGAAGGGAGCGTCGAAAAGACCTGCGTGTTTCCTAAATCCTCGATCGGCCGTTTTCCCTGTCCGTCCAGGCATTTCAAGTAAATATTGTTTTTATGGATGCCTTCGTAGAAAGAACCGATAGGTATACCGCCTGTAGCTGTCAGTAACGAAAGGCTCACGTCGCTGCGGCTCAATCCCAACGCACGGGCGGCCGGTTGGTCGTACTCGATTGTCAGGACCGGAACCTGCGGTTCCCAGTCGGTCGTGATCAGCAGACTTCTGGCGTATTCTCCATAATATGTCGTGCACTGTCCGCCAAACGGTGCAGGACGGCAGGATCAGGTCCTAAGAATTGGGCCTCGATGGGATATTTCTTAAACATCAGGTTATAACGTTTCAACTTGACGTAAGCATCCGGATACTGCCGTGTCAGGTACTCTTGTATCTCGTCGATATTTTCGACTAGCTCGTCGGGAGATGTAAAGTCGATGATCAACTCCCCATAGGCCAGCGAAGGATTGGCAATGCTTCGCACCAGGTTGTAACGTCCCGGCGTCCCACCGATGGAAGCTGTCACGTTCGTGATCTCCTTCCGGGTTTTCAGATAAGCTTCTATCTCTTTCAGGTCATTCGCCACACGGGTAGAATTATTGCCCTCCGGAAGTTTGTATTCCATATACAACTGATCGTACACCATATCGGGGAAGAATCCCTGGCGCAGGAACCGATAGCTATAGGCGGACAAGAGCAACAAAGCGACCATCGTCAGCGTAAAGCCAAGGCGGTGCGACAAACCGAAACGCAAAGCAGCCCGCAAGATGGCATATATCTTACCTTTATATACACGCTTGCCGGAATTATCGTTTTCCACCGCCGGATGTAACCGCCTGTTTGCCATCAAGGGAACGTGGAGTAATGCCAACACCCAGCTCAGCAACAGTGAAACGGCCAGTACGATAAACAGGTCGCACGTATAAACGCCTGCCGTATCCGGCGACATATAAATCGGCAGAAAGGCTATGATAGCGATCAACGTCGCTCCCAACAACGGCATCGCCGTCTGCCGTCCGATAGCGGTCATCGCCTCCATCCTATCTTTCCTGGCTTTCAAGTCCACCAATATGCCGTCGATAATCACAATGGCATTGTCTACCAGCATCCCCATCGCCAGCACGAAAGCCGCCAGAGAGACACGCTGCATCGTTCCCCCGGCGAATTGCAGGAAAAGAAATGATCCGAAAACAGTCACCACCAAACTGATGCCGATAATCAGGCCACTCTTGAACCCCATCGCCAGCATCAGGATAAACACGACGATGACGACGGATTCGATCAGGTTGATGACAAACGTTCCCAGCGAATCCCCCACACGCTCGGGCTGATAGAATATTTTATGGCAATCTACTCCGGCCGGCAGACGGTTATCTTTCAACTCCGCCAGCTTCGCTTCCACGGCTTTGCCGACCTTCACGATATCCGAACCGCTCGAAGCAGCTACCAAAATGCCGATAGAGCGCTCCTGGTTATAGAACATCTCGTTACGGGTTGGATCTTCATACCCCTTTTCGATCAAGGCTATGTCGCGCAGACGCAATTGGTCGTCGTCATGGCCCTGGATAAACATCTTGCCGATGTCGTCCACCGTTTTGAAACGATCGTTCACCGTCACTCGGATGCGGTTGTCCCCGTTATCATAGTAACCGCTATAGGTTGTCTCGTTTTGTCCGTTCAAGGTAGCCAGGACTTCGGCCGGTTTCACGCCGAGGTTGGCCATGCGGTCCTGCAACAGGGAGATATTGATACATTCGGAACGTTCCCCATATATATCCACCCGGTCCACTCCTTCTATTTCGACTACTTCCCGTTTGATCAGTTCGGCATAATCAGCCATCTCCCGATCGGACAGTCCATCGCCCGTCAGTGCGTAGAACATGCCGAACACCTTGCCGAAATCGTCTTGTACGATCGGTGTATTAGCTCCGGAAGGAAGTAAGGCGGAGGCATCGTTGACTTTCCGCCTGAGAAGGTCCCAATGTTGCTCCACGTCATCGTCCTTGACGGTGGTCAACAATTCGACCTGAATCAAGGACAGATCATTGAACGAATAGCTTTCGACATTATCGACATTGTCCATCTTACGGATACTTTTCTCGAGCACATCCGTCACTTCCAACTCCACCTGATGGGCCGATGCACCCGGATAGGTAGTTGCCACCATTGCCAGCTTTACCTTGATCTCCGGATCTTCCAGCTTACTCATTTGATAGCAGGCCAAAGCTCCGCCCGCCAACAAAACCGCAACCAGAAAATAGACCAGGTTCCGGTTCTGAAATCCCCATTTGCTTATATCCATCACAACAATCCTCCTACATTCGTTTTAGAACCGGTGGCCAAAGGCCGGACATTTTCTCCATCTTCAATATGATGCACGCCGGAGGCAACCACGATTTCACCGGCATGCAGCGTATCGGAAACAACCATCGCACGTCCGTCGGACAACAGGCGCAGAACCGTCACCTCGCGGCTATGGACTTTCCCCGCGGACGGATCATAGACAAACACGTACGTTTTACCATCCTTTTGCAGAAGTGCCCCGCCCGGAACGGAAACCGGCTGCGAATCGCCCTCATTGCAATAGATCGTGACCATCGTATTCATTCCCGGCGAAGGGAGCGGCAACTTGCCGGGAACCATTTGCAGGCGCATCGTGTACAGCTGGTTCGCATTGGCTTTCGGAGTGACGCTGATCAATTTCAAAGGATAGTTTTCTCCCGGATAGAGGTCGAACGTACAGTGGTAGCCATCGAACCGGTCCCGCCGGATATAGTCGGCTGCCGGAAGATTGATTTCCACCTCCGGAATGCCGGCGCTGACCATCGAGATCACGGGCATACCTGCTCCGATCGTTTCATGTGCATCGAACAGCTTTTTCTGTATGAAACCACTGAATGGAGCATACAGCCGAGTATATTCCAACTGGTCTTTATGATGCTGATATTTTGCAGTGATCTGTTTCAGGCCGTACACGGCTTTATCGTTGGCATTAGGCGTGGTCCCGTTTTCTTTATAAAGAGCCATGACACGTTCGGCTTCCGCCTTGATCTGCTTGTATTCGGCCTCCGTAGCATCCAGTTGCACCCGATAATCTGCCGGATCCAATTCGGCCAGCAGTTGTCCTTCCCTCACGCGGGCGCCGTCTTCCACATATATTTTACGGATTGTCCCGCTCACACGGAAAGCCAGGCTGATATCCTGCGCAGCTTTCACTTTTCCAGGGAACTGGAGGGCAGTCTGACTGCTGGCGGAAACGGCCGTATCGATCTTGACTGTCTGAGTATCCTTTGTCCCCTTTTCCGAACGGGCACAAGACATAAATAGAATCAAGGATATACCTGCTAAAATAAAATAAATTCGTTTCATAATTTAAGTGTATTTATTTAAAGACAAAATTATCCCGACAGAGCAACCTCGGAAAGGTCAATATGAATAATAAATTGTTCCATTTGTATATTTTCCTCAAAAAGAAGATATAAATATTCTGCGATTTGTATTTTCTTTACCGAAAATTCTTAACTTGATAAAAGAATGTCACCTAAAGAATACCGTAAGTAGCTTTTGGAATTGTTAAAATGCCCAAAACATGTCGTCATACATTTGAAAGCAAAAAGCCAGTTTTAGTATAGTTGTTCCACTGCTCCACAAGAACTATAGAATATTTTATGTACTTTTGTCTCAGAATATAAAAAAACTAAATAACTCAAATTAATCAACATGAAACGCTTAATGGCTAATCATAAACAGAAAAAAGCGATCCTGATCGCTCTTGCTGCGCCATTGATGTTTTCTCCTGCCCCTTTAATGGCTGTGACCGGAACCTCCGAGCCTGTAGTAGCTATCGCCCGGCAGGCGCAAACGATCGTCAGTGTGCAGCAGATCAACCCGACTACGGTCGATGTTGTGTTCTCCAACAATCAACGGATGACATTCGATTTCTATGGAGATAATATTTTCCGTATGTTCCAGGACAACAACGGTGGTATCCTTCGTGATCCGGAGGCAAAACCAGAGGCCCGGATTCTCGTAGATACCCCCCGTCGCCCAGTTTCCAAACTGGACATTCAAGACGATAATGGGCAAGTGACCATCACGACCGGAAAAGTCAGACTCCAGTTGGACAAATCGACCGCCCTGCTGAAAGTCACCAATCTCACCACAAACAAAATCGTTTTCGAAGAGACGAAACCCGTGGTTTACGAAAAAGGAAAAACGATCCTAACGCTGAAAGAGAACCCTGATGAATATTTCTACGGCGGCGGTGTGCAGAACGGACGCTTTTCACATAAGGGAAAAGCTATAGCCATCGAAAACCAGAACAGCTGGACCGATGGCGGCGTGGCTTCTCCCACTCCTTTTTATTGGTCCACAAACGGCTACGGCTTTATGTGGTACACTTTCAAACAGGGGAAATATGATTTCGGCGCCACAGAAAAGAATACGGTAAAACTATCCCACGATACAGACTATCTGGATGTCTTCTATATGATCAATGATAGCCCGGTCGCCCTATTGAACGACTTTTACCAACTGACCGGTAACCCAATACTGCTGCCCAAGTTCGGATTCTATCAGGGACACTTGAACGCTTACAACCGCGACTATTGGGTAGAAGACGAAAAGGGTATCCTTTTCGAAGACGGCAAGCGCTACAAGGAAAGCCAAAAAGATAATGGAGGTATCAAGGAATCGCTGAACGGAGAAAAGAACAACTACCAGTTCTCTGCTCGCGCCGTGATCGACCGCTACAAGAACCACGATATGCCGTTAGGTTGGTTGCTGCCGAACGACGGTTACGGAGCCGGCTACGGACAGACCGAAACATTGGACGGTAATATCCAAAACTTAAAGAGCCTCACCGATTACGCTCATAAGAACGGTGTCGAAATCGGTCTTTGGACACAATCCGACCTGCATCCGAAAGACAGCATCAGTGCCTTGCTGCAACGCGACATTGTAAAGGAGGTACGAGATGCCGGTGTACGAGTCCTGAAAACAGACGTGGCATGGGTCGGTTGGGGCTACTCGTTCGGTCTGAACGGTGTGGCTGATGTCGGACATATCATGCCGTATTACGGAAACGACGCACGTCCGTTCATCATCTCTCTCGACGGTTGGGCCGGCACGCAGCGTTATGCCGGAGTCTGGTCGGGCGACCAGACAGGCGGACAATGGGAATATATCCGTTTCCACATCCCGACTTATATCGGCTCCGGGCTTTCCGGACAACCGAACATCACATCCGACATGGACGGTATTTTCGGTGGCAAGAACCTCGTGATGAATACCCGCGACTTCCAGTGGAAGACCTGGACGCCGATGGAGCTGAACATGGACGGCTGGGGATCGAATGAGAAATATCCGCATGCCTTAGGCGAACCGGCAACTTCCATCAACCGCTGGTACCTGAAAATGAAATCCTGCCTGATGCCGTATGCTTACAGCATTGCCCGCGAAGCGGTAGACGGCAAGCCGATGATTCGCGCCATGTTCCTTGAAGATCCGAATCCTTACACCTTTGGTAAAGCTACACAATACCAGTTCATGTACGGGCCGTACTTCCTCATCGCGCCGATCTACCAAGAGACGCAAATGGATGACAAGGGAAATGACATCCGTGATGGTATCTACCTGCCTGAAGGCGAATGGTTCGACTATTTCACCGGTGAGAAATATACCGGCGGCTGCGTGGTCAACAACTTCGCTTCTCCACTTTGGAAACTTCCGGTATTCGTAAAAGCCGGTGCGATCATCCCGATGACGAACCCGAACAATAACGTAGGGGAAATCGACAAGAATTTGCGCATATATGAGCTTTACCCGTCCGGATATAGCGAGTTCGTCGAATATGACGATGATGGTATAACGCAGGCTTATCTGAACGGCAAAGGGACAACCACACGGATCGAAATCAAGAACAATGACCCATCAAAAGTCTCAATCACTATCCATCCGACAACAGGCGATTTTGACGGTTTCGTGAAAGACAAGGCAACCGAACTGCGTATCAATCTCTCGGAAATGCCGAAGAAGATCACCGCTAAAGTCGGTTCCTCCAAAGTGAAACTGGTAGCCGCCCGTTCGATGAACGAATACCAGAACGGTACGAATGTCTATTTCTACGATGTTGCCCCGAACCTGAACAAATTCGCCACCAAAGGAAGCGAATTCGAAAAGAAGACAATCACCAAGAACCCTCAGTTGTTAGTAAAACTAGCTCCGACAGACATCAGCATGAACGGAACGGTTATCATCATCGATGGTTACCAATTCGACACGCCCGACACCCACCGCGTTTCTACCGGTTCTTTGGCCGCGCCGATCGCACAGGTGACGGATGGGAACACGGAAGCTTACACACTAAAACCGACTTGGAATAAAGTTCCCGGCGCCGACTTCTATGAAATAGAATTTAACGGCATGCTTTATACGCAGATCAAGAATGCGGAACTGCTGTTCGACAACCTCTCAGCCGAAACAGACTATTCGTTCAAAATTCGCTCAGTCAACAAGGACGGTTATTCAGACTGGTCTACCTTCTCCGTCAAGACCAAATCCAACCCGCTGGAATTTGCTATCAAAGGCATCCGTGGAGAAGTGACAGCCGAAGAACAGGAAGGCTTTGAAATCTCCCGCTTGTTCGACTATGCCGAGTTAGGCGATATGTTCCACACGAAATACCGCAAGAACGCAATGCCGTTCGATATGATCATCGATCTACGCACCATCAACCAACTGGATAAGTTCCATTATCTGTCCCGCCAGGATGGAGGCAACGGAACGATCCTTGCCGGCGACGTGGCCTACAGCATGGATAAGGAAAACTGGACAGCGGTCGACTCGTTCCGCTGGGAACGTAATGGTGACATGAAAGTATTCACTTTCAAGGACCAACCGAAAGCCCGCTACATTAAATTGCATATTACGGAAGGTGTCGGCAACTACGCTTCCGGACGCGAATTATACGTATTCAAGGTTCCGGGCACGGAAAGCTATCTGCCAGGTGACATCAATAACGACAAAAAGATCGACACAAACGACTTGACCTCGTACATGAACTACACAGGGCTACGCCGTGGTGACAGCGATTTCGATTATGTCAGCGCAGGTGATATTAACCGGAACGGTCTGATCGATGCTTACGACATATCGGTCGTGGCAACCCAATTGGAGGACGGCATCGAGAATCCAGGTACGGACCGTGTAGCCGGAACGATCTTCCTTTCCACTCCGAAACAGACGTACAACGCCGGCGAAACAGTCGAAATCACCGTCAAAGGTGACAGTGTCAAAGCTGTCAACGCTTTGAGTTTCGCATTGCCTTACGACCAACAGGATTATGACTTTGTCGGCATCGAACCGGCAAACCTCGGTACGATGGAAAACCTGACATACGACCGCCTGCATACCAACGGTCAAAAGGCGCTCTATCCTACTTTCGTCAATCTCGGAGACAAACAAGTGCTCGAAGGTTCTGAAGATCTCTTCACCATCAAGCTGAAAGCGAAACGCAAAGTTACATTCAACCTGAAAGCAGTCGACGGCATCCTGGTTGATAAGAATCTGAATATGCAGAAGTTCTGAACAATGAATTTCTGATCTAAACGAAAGCAGAAAGGCTTCGCCTACCGGACCATTCCGGGGTGAAGCCTTTTTCATTAAGATTATGAATGTTTTCTGCCCCACAGATGTTATCTTTGCAGAAAAAGCGATAGAACCATCGCATGACAAAGCAAACAAATACATTATGTACTCAGATAAAAAAAACATCCTGCAGCTCGTAGCCCTGCTCATCGAGCATAACATCAAGAAAATCGTTTTGTGTCCCGGCAGCCGCAATTCACCTATTGTACATACGATTGCCAATCACCCTTTCTTCTCCTGCTATCCGGTGACAGACGAACGGAGTGCGGCATTCTTCGCGATCGGGCTGGCATTACATGGCGGTAGTCCGGCTGCTGTCTGCTGCACATCGGGCAGTGCATTACTTAATATTCATCCTGCCGTATCGGAAGCCTTCTATCAGCAAGTGCCATTGGTCGTGATCTCAGCAGACCGTCCCGGGGCCTGGATCGGACAAATGGACGGGCAAACGTTTCCTCAACCGGGTGTTTTCGGTTCGCAGGTTAAAAAATCCGTCAACCTGCCGGAGATACATACCGATGAAGACGAATGGTATTGCAATCGTCTTATCAACGAAGCTCTGCTCGAACTGAACCATCATGGGAAAGGACCGGTGCATATCAACGTACCAATCTCGGAACCGTTGTTCCGCTTCACTACGGAGGAATTGCCCAAGGTACGCGTCATCACCCGCTACCAAGGATTAAATGTCTACGACCGTGAATATACTGGGTTGATCGAGCGGCTGAACAACTACAACCGTCGCATGATCGTTGCCGGTCAGATGAACCTGATCTATCTTTTTGAAAAGAAATATTCCAAACTGCTATACAAGCATTTTGCCTGGCTTACCGAGCACACAGGTAACAAGACCATTCCCGGCATCCCGGTAAAGAATTTCGACGCCGCCCTTTACGCCCTGCCAGAAGAAAAATTAGAGAAGATGGTTCCTGACCTGCTGATCACATACGGTGGACATATCGTGTCGAAACGCCTCAAACAATTTCTCCGCAAGCATCCGCCACGCGAACATTGGCATGTTTCGCTTAGCGGAGAAGTAACAGACCTTTACGGTTCCCTGACAACCGTTATCGAGATGGACCCGTTCGAATTTCTCGAAAAAATCGCTTACCTGCTGGAAAACCGGACAACGGAGTTTCCACGCATCTGGGAAAACAACACCCGCGACCTGCCACAACCGGAATTCAGCTATTCGGAAATGGCTGCTATCGGAACATTGATCAAGTCGCTTCCAACACCTGCGGCCTTGCATTTAGGCAACAGTTCAGCCGTACGTTACGCCCAGTTATACACACTCCCAGAAGATGTCGAAGTCTGCTGCAACAGGGGGACGAGCGGCATAGAAGGATCGCTTTCGACTGCCATCGGTTACTCCGTTTGTTCAGACAAACTGAATTTTGTAGTGATCGGCGATTTGAGTTTCTTTTATGATATGAACGCACTTTGGAACAGCAACTTCGGCTGTAACCTACGTATCCTGCTGCTCAATAACGGAGGAGGTGAAATATTCCAAGCACTTCCCGGACTGAAAATGGAGGATAAAACACGCCGTTTCGTGACAGCTACACACAAAACTTCTGCCAAAGGATGGGCCAAAGAAAGAGGATTCTCTTACCTTCCCGTCCATAACGATGAAGAACTGACGAGTGCAATGGCTGTTTTCACCCAGTCCGCCCCCCACAACCAACCAATGTTGATGGAGGTATTCACGGATGCGTCTGAAGATGTACGGCTACTCAAAGAGTATTTCCACCAACTAAAAAATAAGAACATAACTCATAATTTATAATTCTAAATTCATCTTATGGAAACAAAAAGAGAATGGACAACCATCAAAGAATATGAAGAAATCCTGTTCGATTTCTATAACGGAATTGCCCGCATCACTATCAACCGCGAACGCTATCGCAACGCTTTCACTCCGACAACGACGACGGAGATGAGCGATGCTCTCTATATCTGCCGTGAACGACCGGATATCAATGTTGTCGTGCTGACAGGAGCCGGAGACACGGCTTTCTGTGCTGGAGGTGATATGCATGTGAAAGGTCACGGCGGCTACATCGGTAAAGATGGTGTGGCACGGTTAAATGTACTCGATGTACAAAAGCAAATCCGCTCGATTCCAAAACCGGTGATCGCTGCCGTAAACGGTTTTGCAATCGGTGGCGGGCATGTGTTGCATGTGGTCTGCGACCTGACGATTGCTTCTGAAAACGCAATATTCGGACAGACGGGTCCTCGTGTGGGGAGTTTCGACGCAGGTTTCGGTTCTTCCTATTTAGCTCGCATCGTCGGCCAAAAGAAAGCACGTGAAATTTGGTTTCTTTGCCGCAAATACAATGCACAGGAAGCACTCGACATGGGTCTCGTGAACAAGGTCGTACCTTTGGATAAGCTTGAAGACGAATATGTCGGATGGGCCGAAGAAATGATGCTGCTCAGCCCGCTTGCCCTCCGTATGATCAAGGCAGGCCTCAACGCCGAGCTAGACGGTCAAGCCGGAATCCAAGAGTTGGCTGGCGATGCCACCATGCTCTACTACATGACCGACGAAGCCCAGGAAGGTGGCAAAGCTTTCCTTGAAAAACGCCGCCCCCGTTTCGAAGATTATCCGAAATTCCCATAATCCAAAGTCACAATGGCTATGCACTATCACATAGAGATCCGCCCTAAGACCTTGTACTTCAAAAAGCCGGCAGGGACTTCGCGCGGGACCTACACGGAGAGGAAGAGTTGGTATATCTACCTCACCGCAGAAGAAACACCCGGCCGCCAAGGAATAGGCGAATGCGCTCCTCTGCCTAAACTGAGTTGCGACGACGTGCCTGGATATGAAGAAGTTTTGGCCAAGGCTTGCCAAAACTTCACCCGCACAGGCAGAATCGACGTGGACGGACTGCGCGATTATCCATCTATCCTGTTCGGTCTGGAGACTGCTTTCCGCCACTTTGAAGCCGGCTCCTTTGCCTTGTGGAACACTCCTTTCTCGCATGGCGAGGTGGGTATTCCTATCAACGGACTGATCTGGATGGGAAGCTATGAAGAGATGTTGGGACAAGTGACAGACAAGATAGAATCCGGCTTTCGTTGCATCAAGCTGAAAATCGGAGCGATCGACTTCGATAAAGAATTAGAAATCCTTCGTATCATCCGCAAACAATTTTCATCTGATGAAATCGAACTGCGTGTTGATGCCAACGGTGCTTTCTCGCCGAACGAAGCCATGAGAAAACTGAACTGTCTGGCAAAACTGGACCTGCATTCGATCGAACAACCGATCCGTGCAGGACAGTGGGAAGACATGGCTCTGTTAGCTGCTTCTTCTCCAGTTCCCATCGCCCTCGACGAAGAACTCATTGGCTACAACACACCGGAAAAGAAGAAAGAATTGCTTTCCTTCATTAATCCGCAATATATCATCTTGAAACCGTCTCTTCACGGAGGCCTATATGGTTGTAGCGAATGGATCAAGGAAGCTCAGGATCGGCAGATCGGCTGGTGGATCACTTCTGCATTGGAATCGAATGTCGGCCTGAACGCCATCGCTCAATGGTGCGCAACTTTCGACAATCCGCTTCCGCAAGGGTTAGGAACAGGTGGCCTCTTCACCAACAACATTGACTTGCCGTTGTCAATTAACAACGGACAATTAATAATTGACAATGGACAACAAACAATTGATAAGTAAGAAACATCCCGATAATTGTCAATTGTCAACAGTCAATTGCCAATTATCCGAATTCATTTCCGATTGGAAGTCTGCCTCTCCTTACTTGGAAGTACAAACTTCCGGTTCGACCGGTACACCCAAACGAATCATGGTCCGCAAGGAACAGATGGTAAATAGTGCCCGCCTCACCTGCGATTATTTAGGGTTGCGGCAGGGGGATAAAGCCCTCCTTTGTATGCCACTCCGATACATTGCCGGAAAGATGATGGTCGTACGGTCACTCGTGGCAGGGTTAGATTTGGTCATACGTGAACCTTCGGGGCATCCGATGGCAGACATCGACATGCCACTCCGATTCGCAGCCATGATTCCGTTACAAGTATACAACACGCTACAGGTTCCGGAAGAACGAGAGCGCCTCTGCCAAATCGATATCCTAATCATCGGTGGCGGCTCTATCGACCATGAACTGGAAACACGGATACAAGAATTGCCTATCTGCGTTTACTCCACCTACGGAATGACAGAAACACTTTCGCATATCGCCCTCCGACGGTTGAACGGACCGGATGCATCTCCTTATTACACGCCTTTCCCGTCTGTCAAGCTATCACTCTCGACTGACGACACACTGATAATAGACGCTCCACTCGTCACCGACGAAACACTTGTCACTAACGATGTCGCCGAACTGCTTCCAGACGGCCGTTTCCGCATCTTAGGGAGGAAAGACAACATCATCAACAGCGGAGGCATAAAAATACAAACGGAGATTGTGGAAGAAATCTTGCGCCCCATCATTCCTACCAATTTTGCCATAACATCCGTTCCAGATCCAAAGTTCGGAGAGGCTATGATTTTATTGATCACCACAGGAAATGACCACTTCCCGAGTAAAAAGACAGCCTCTTCCCTTATTGGAGAACAATCTCTCTCATTACCTGAAAACAATCTCTTTTCCGAGCTGGAAGAAATGATATTTGGAATATTACCCAAATACCAACGTCCGAAGCACATTCTCCAGATTGAATCAATCCCTCTTACCGGTAGCGGAAAGATCGATCGGGCGGCATGCCGGAAATTGGCAATGGAAAGATATACAGGATAAATTAATTCGGGCATCAATTATTTAGTAATAAACATACAAAAACACTATATTTTATGAAGTATTTATCAATCTTCGCCTCCGTCCTTCTCGCCACGGCGTCCGCTTACGGACAAAGTGGGGAAAGTTGCCGGACGGCATCCGATCCGACTCTACAAAAGCCGGAATTATACGCAGGTTATGACTGTGTAAACCTACTCGACAGCACCGCTGTGACCGTGCAGCCTACCGGCTCCGGTTCTTTCACGGTCTGCAAAATCGTCAAAGTTATGAACACGCGCGGGGCCGTCGCCAATCGCATCCTCAAATACGATTACGATCCGCTGACGGCACATGCAGAGTTTCATCGTGTCACCATCTACAAAGCCAATGGCGACGTAATCAACCTCGATATCACCCAACAGCAGGATTATGCCGCTCCTGCCCGCGCCATCTATTGGGGAGCACGGCAGATCATGATGGAAATAGGCCGTCTCGATCCGGGCGATATCATCGATTATCAGATCAACAAAAAAGGTTTCACCTATGCCCTGTTGACTGGCGGTATAGGCAACGACGAATCCCGTTTCATCCCGCCCATGCGCGGACAATTCTATGATATCGTCCCCTTCTGGACAACCGAGCCAACTGTCCGCAAGGTATATAAGGTAAACATCCCGATGGAGAAAGAAATGCAGTTCCAGTTCTATCAAGGAGAATGCACCTCTTCCATGCGTTACGAGGACGGTCGGAAAGCTTATACGTTCGTCAGCACAGACATCATGCCGACCCGACGCGAACCGAATATGGTCGACCTGTTCGACGCCGCACCGAAACTGATGATGTCCAGCACACCACGCTGGCAAGACAAATCCCTTTGGTTTAACAAAGTGAACGAAGACTACGGCAGTTTCAGTGCCATTCCCGAAGCCCAGAAGAAAGTAGACGAATTGATCCAGGGCAAAAAGACGGAGATGGAAAAGATCGCCGTCCTCACCCACTGGGTTGCCGACAATATCCGTTACTCCGGTATTTCGATGGGCAAAGGCGAAGGCTACACGCTGCATAACCTGAAGATGAACTACACGGACCGTTGTGGTGTCTGTAAAGATATTGCCGGTACCCTGATCGCTTTCCTGCGTATGGCAGGCTTCGAAGCCTATCCAGCCATGACAATGGCCGGTAGTCGCGTGGAAAGCATCCCGGCCGACCACTTCAACCACTGTGTCGCCGTTGTGAAACTTTCCAGCGGAACCTATATGCCGCTCGATCCTACCTGGGTCCCCTTCTGCCGCGAACTGTGGAGCAGTGCCGAACAACAGCAAAACTATTTACCGGGAGTTCCCGAAGGTTCCGATCTCTGTCTCACGCCGGTTTCCGCACCGGAAAACCATTATGTCCGCATAAAAGCCAACAACCGCTTGGATGCCAAAGGTACACTGACAGGACAGTTCACGATCACAGCCGAAGGACAGTCGGACAGCAATATCCGCCGTATCTTCACCACCGGCTGGCAGTCGCAATGGCAGGCCGCATTGGAAAGCCAACTTCTTGCCGTATCACCTAAAGCTCGTCTTATCAGCGTGGACTATGGCAAAGACCCGAAGAACTACCAGGCTGCACCGATCAAAATGACATTCCGTTATGAAATACCAGGTTATGCCCTTTCAGGAGAAAGAGAAATGCTGTTCAAGCCGATGGTGATGAATAACCTTTATAACCAAGTAAAAAGTTACCTGCGCATCAACACCGACCTCGAAGAACGTCGGTATGGTTTCAAGGATGCCTGCTCACGTCTGGTCGAACTGGACGAAACGATCCAACTCCCCACAGGTTATAAGCTAGCGGGTAATGGAAAAGAAGACAGTGTGCAAAGTTCTGCCGCCGACTTCGAAGGTTCCCTCCGCCAGGACGGTAACAAAGTGGTGTTGCACCAAAAGCTAGCGCTGAAGAAACGCGTGTACGAGGCAGGCGACTGGAATGGTTTCCGTAACGCCGTGAATGCACATAAATCATTCGGGGATTATATCGTCATAAAACGATAAGGTCTTCCCTCTTCATAAATCACAAATTATAAATCATAAATCAAATGATACGAAACAAACATAAGTTCGCCTTCCTTCTTTGTATGCTACTAATGACTACGACAGTTTTTGGAGCATCGGAAGCCGAATACAAGAAATTAGCAAAGACCTGGACACTCAATGCCGACGGCAGCCAAGAGTTCCGCTATGACATGGAACTGACACTTTTCACCCACACGGCCATGAACGGCACATACGGAGAAAGCTTCATCGTGTACAATCCGCAATACCAGGAACTGAAGATCAACTCGTCTTACACCAAACAAAAAGACGGCACAATCATCAAGACACCGGACAATGCTTTCGTGGAAGTCCTTCCCCGCAACGCGGCTGATGCTCCGGCTTACAACCACCTGAAAGAAATGGTTGTCGTCCACACAGGCCTAGAACTGGGAGCAACTATCTATCTCGACTACACAGTCACATCCAAACCAGGCTATCTGCCGGAGGTAGACATTTTCGAAGAACTGCTCCAATCCTCTCCCGTCAAAGAATACACACTGACGATCGTGATACCCGAAGCCAAAGAACTTGCCTACACACTGACAAACAATCCGGCAAAAGCATCTGTCAAACGATCCGGTGGAACCTGTACGACAAGCTGGACATTACGTAACCTGCCAGCATCTTCCCGCGCTCCGTTCGTCTATGTCAAGAACGGCGACGTTCCTTTTCTCGCCGCCACGACTTACGCATCCGAAGGAGAAGCATTGGCAACCCTGCTCAAACAGTTCAATCCGTCCGGCGATCCACAACTCACGACTCTGGCTGAGAGCCTGACCGAAGGGAAAAAAAGGACGAAGACAAACTGGAAGCTATCCTCGAATACACGACCAACCACATTGCCAACAACGGGCTGACATTGGATCAGACCGGCTATCGCCTCCGCCCTGCCGATGCCGTCATGAGCACAGCGTACGGAACTGAAGTCGAAAAAGCCAATTTGCTCGCAGGCTTGTTGGATGGGGCCGGCTTCAAAGCCGAGCCAATGGCGACTTACCAGGCTTATGCAGACAAAGGGCTGGCGCTAAAGGCTGTCGACCAACTGTTCGTCTCCTGTATGGTGAACGGCGAATTATATTTATTCTCCACCTCTTCTACCCACCGTCCGCAAACGGTGAACTTTGACCAGACTCCTCTTTTCAGCCTGCAAACAGGAAAACCGGTAGCTATTGCCGTTCCACAGGATTACCAGATCAAGAGCGACATCGCAGTTCGTTTCAAAGATGGAAAAGTGACGACATCCACTAAAGAATCTGTCGGTAAAGAATTGATGCCTTATTTCACAACAGGTAACAGCGAAAACGAACAAACTGCTCCTTTAAAGGTGGAAAACGGGTATGCAACGATCTCACTGCCGGATGCCGGATATGGCTTCTCCCATCTGCCTTATGGCTACCTGAACAGCCAGCGGAAAGAAAACCTGCTGATCCCACGCCCTGTCAACGAAGTCTATACATACACGATCGAATGTCCTGAAAATATGGAACTGCGCACCCCGGAAACCGACAAGACGATCCGCAATGCCGCCGGTAGCCTGACCATCTCCGTCAAGAAAAACGGACGTACGGCAACCGTCACCCGTAGCCTGGAACTGAACAAACAACTCTATACACCTGCCGAATACAAGGATTTGCGCCAGCTTTTGACAGAATGGAGCGATGTAAACGGAAAGACTCTATTGTTTTCAGTACGATAAAGACAATTACTTTTAGGATGGCCGATACTGCCTGTTATATTAATGCCGATATCAGCCATCCCCAAAAAGCCTTGATCTTTTGGTAAGAGGTTTCAAAATGTACTTGCCCCGTACTTGACGCGGGAACAAGTACATTTTGAGACACCACCAACAGATAAATCATTAATTAAACATCTAAAATAAATCAAATATGAAACTACTAAATCTAACCGCTGCCCTCTTTTTAGGAGGTGTTCTGCAAGCACAAAACCCTTTACCGGCCATTCATCCGCAGCCACAGGAAGTTACATTATCTACCAACCGGATGAAAGCGCCTCATGGCTTTACCCTTTCCGGCATGCAACATCCGGATGAAGATGCCATGCGCCTGATCAGACAAACTTTGTCGATAACAGACAACTCCGAAGCGCTACCGCTCAAAATTACATCGCTGGAAGACCGGACACCCGAACTGAAACGTTCAGGAGCCTATCTATTAGTTATCACACCAGAAGAAATCGACATTGCAATTTCCGACAGTCGCGGTCTTTTCTACGCAGCACAGACATTGCAACAATTGGCCCAAACCGACGGACAAGGCAATACGACACTGCCACTCGGAGTTATCAAAGACTATCCTGACGTCGCCTACCGTGGAACCGTCGAAGGTTTTTACGGCGATCCCTGGAGCCATACCGACCGCATCGAGCAGCTTCGTTTTTATGGAAAGATGAAGATGAACACCTATATCTACGGACCGAAAGATGATCCTTACCACAGTTCCCCAAACTGGCGCAAGCCTTATCCGGAAAAGGAAGCAGCACAGATCAAGGATCTCGTGAAGGAAGCCGCCGCCAACAAGGTAGACTTCGTCTGGGCGATCCATCCGGGCCTGGACATCAAATGGACAGATGAAGACCGGATGAATGTGCTGAACAAGTTCGGTATGATGTATGATTTGGGAGTCCGTTCCTTCGCAGTCTTCTTCGACGATATTTCCGGTGAAGGGGCCAAGGCAGACAAACAAGCCGACCTGCTCAACTTCCTGCAAAAGGAGTTTATCGAGAAGAAAGAAGGCGTCAGCCCGCTGATCATGTGTCCGACCGAATATAACCGGGCCTGGGCGGGAAGCGACTATCTGGATGTGCTGGGCAGAACGCTCGACCCGGCAATCCATGTGATGTGGACCGGCAACAGCGTGATCCATGATATCACACTCGAAGGGCAGGAATGGGTGAACAAACGTATTCAGCGCCCTTCGTATGTCTGGTGGAATTTCCCTGTAAGCGACTACTGCCGCGACCACCTGCTGATGGGACCGTCTTACGGGCTCGATCCGAATGTGGCACATGCCATGTCCGGTTTCGTCGCCAACCCGATGGAACGGGCGGAAGCTTCCAAAGTAGCCCTTTACGGAGTTGCCGATTATGCCTGGAACATGAAAGCCTATAATCCCGAAAGCGATTTCGCAGAAGCCTGCCGTTATGTTTTGCCAGAGGCACCGGAAGCATTCCGGACGTTCTGCGAGAACAACTGTGATCCCGGGCCAAACGGACACCGTTACCGCCGCGACGAATCCATCCGCTATGCCGAATCTGCCGAAGCATTCCTCCATGACTTCCGCCAGCACAACTATAATGCAGATGCCGCTGACCGGATGAACCGACTGTTCGCCGAGATCACAGCCGCCCCTGCCGCCATCGAGACAAGCCGCAACAAGGCGCTGATAGACGAAATCAAACCGTGGCTGATGCAGTTCCACCTGTTAGGGAAAGCCGGACAAAAGGCTATCCGCACTGCCGAAACCGGACAAGGCGAGGATCGTGCCGCCACCTGGCAATCGTATCTGTCGCTCACCTCGTTGCTCGACAGCATGCGCACGATCGACCGGACCTACAATCAGAATCCGTATCAGAAAGGCGTGAAAGTCGGCTCACGAGTCCTGACCCCGTTCGTACAGGAGATACATTCAGGTGTCGGAAGCAACCTGCTGTTTGCAGACCAGACAGATGCTGCCACCCAGATGAGTAAGGCCTCTATCCTGACGGATATCGAACAATTGAAATATCAGCCGTTGAAGGAAGGCAAAGACCAGATCGGATACAACCGCCTGAACGAAGTACTGCGTATCGAGCCGGGACAGTCCTTCGGCCTTACCTGGGAATTGCAGAAAGAGGCCACCTCCTTCAACTTCAGCCTGCCGAAAAGCGAAAACAGCGGACGGGTATTCGAATGGTCCGCCGACGGCAGACAATGGACGACTATCGCCGACATCCCCGCCGACCAGGCCCGCTTCAAATTGGAAAAGCTCGCTCCCGGAGCACGCTATATCCGTATGCGTAATGCAACTGACAAGCAGATGCAAATCTACTTGTACGAATTTGCCGTGACAACGAAAGAAGATACCTCCATCGACCCCGTCCGCCTGATGTATGACAAGAACCTAGAATCTGTCAACACATTGACCGCAAGTTCACGCATCACGATTGATAAGGAAAAGGACGGTTCACTCGAACTGTACTTGTCCGGCTCCCCTTGCAGCCAAGTTGTGGTAGAAGGCGCACCGTTGAAAGGGAAAGTGAAACAAGTGCTTTACTCCGGTCCGGCAAATTATATCAAGCTGAAAAAAGAAGCCTTGGAGAGTGTAAAGGCATTAGAACTATATAACGCAGGATCATCCCCTGTCAACATCCACGAGATCAATTGACAAAGAACAACGGACAATTGACAATCAAACTGCAAAAACATTTAATTGTCAATTGTCCATTCTCAATTGTCAATCGTTCAATCCATCGGATACCGCACCCCCCATTCGGAGCGAAGATCATCCAGCATCTGCATGATGTGCAAAGTTTCCGCATGCGGCATACAAGGCGTTTCGATCTTTCCCTCACGGATCGCGTCGATGGAAGCCTGCACCTGATACTCGAAACCCGTTATCTGTGGCGGACAGGTATAGCGAGCCACTTCCTCATGATTGACCGAATAGACGACTGCCAACTGCGGGTTGTTGATATTATCGACGATTATATATCCTTTATCCCCCGAAATAACTCCCTGACGATCGTTCGCACAGAAAGCGGTCATTTGTAAAACAGCCATCCGATGATTCCGATACACAAAAGTAATGCTGCTCTGCAAATCCACTCCCGTCTCCCCTTTCACGCAGGCAGAAGTAATCCCCGTAATTTCCGAGCCGAAAAGCATCCTTGCAAAGTTGATCGGATAAACGCCGATATCCAGCAAAGCACCGCCACAAAGTTCCGGTTTGGCGATGCGCTCCTTCTCGGCAATCGGATATCCGATATTGGCCGTCAGCATCATCACGCGTCCGATCGTCCCGCCGTCAACCAGTTCGCGGAGCGTCTCGGAGAAAGGCATATAACGTGTCCAAATCGCCTCAGTCAGGAAAACCTGTTTTTCTTTCGACAGGCGTATCAACGTCTCCGCCTGCTCTGCATTGGCGGTAAATGCTTTTTCACATAAGACCGGCTTACCCTTTTCGAGGCACATCCGCGCCTGCTCAAAATGATGGGAATGCGGGGTGGCGATATAAATCAACTGTACTTCGGGATCATCTGCCAAATCCTCGTATGATCCGTAAGCCCGCGTAAAACCCCATTCACAGGCAAACCCTTCGGCATTTTCCTGGTTACGGGAAGCGACTGCATACGGTTCAACCCCTTCCATATCGCGCAACGTATGCGCCATTTTGCGGGCGATATGCCCGGCTCCTATAATTCCGACTTTAAAACGTTCCATTAGCTGTCATTTTTTATCAGGTAAATATACAATAAAAAATTCCATGCCCATGAAACTTTTACCTCACAAGCATGGAATTCAAAAGCGATCCGCAATACTATATCCTACTCCATAATCACCACCACCGGATTATCCTCCTCACCCACCTTTTTCAAGGCGGCCACTTCGGCAGGGATATCCGTTTCACCGGCGTTATCCTCGAACCAGGAGACGACTTCTTCCGAAGGGAGAATGGCAGCAAATTCGCCCGAAGCGGAGACAGATACAGGCTGTAAGGGAAGGAAGCCATTCGTATCGTCGGTTATCTTGTCATCGAGAGGAGAAACCCTGACGGCTCCGTCCGCCTTCCGGTAAAGGGCATTATAAGTCTTCTGTTTGTCGTTATAGACATTCGTCATAAAACGGAAAAGGATCACATCTTCGTTTTCCATGAACTTTGTCGGGTAGATAGCATCTTTCTTATCCTCGAAACGCTCGTTGTAAGACCAACTGTAGACACCTAAATCCAGCACGCGCACAGGTTGCAGCTCTTTCGCTGCCGACACCCGATAGATCGTATCATTATAAGACTGGCGGAAATAAAGATCCTTGCCCGCATGCCAGAAACAACTGTTGCCAAGCGGATAAATGGCAGACCTGCCATCCTTATATTTTATGAACGCCAAACCATCTCCCCCATCTTTCAAGACCGAGATGGAAACAATATCGTCCGGAGTGATCGCCTTGTCTCCTTCCTGCCCGACCGGTAACGATTCCACACGGACAATCTCATCTCCACGGAACAGAGCGATACGGGCCGGCAAACTGTCGGTAGCCGAATAATAACCAGCGATAAGATCCGCATCCAGATAGTCGAACACTCCCATTGCCGGAAACTCATCGACGGAAACCGAAGGAGTCCAGATATGGTCGAATCGACCGTCCGCCCCGTAAACAACGATTTCATTTTTCCAGCCATGAAAACTTAATTGGCCGGTATACGGGTTCTGCCATCCTCCGTAGACATCCGAATAGCCTTCAGGATCTTCCCCCACATGCCCGACCGAACGGATAAAGCGACCCGTTTTTTTGTCGAATAGCTGGCAGCGGTCCCGACCGGATGTCACAACAATCCAATCATTCAGGATAGTTGCATACGCTCCCTGCCCCACCAGGCAACTATCGGTCGTTTCCAAGGCGACATAGCGTATTTTCTTGAAACAGTCGGAAGTCTTCAACTCCGTCTGATTCTCAAAAGCAACTCCCAAAGGAATCGCTTCGAGTTTTGCCACCTTTGTTTCCCCTCCGTCACTGCAAGCAGCAAGAAAAAGACATGCCACTGCCACAAACACATGATTTTTCATACGATTTTCATTTTACTTTAGAAGAGGCTTTTTTCGTTGTGATCAGGATCACGCCTCCGACTGCTTTTTTTCCGTACATTTCGATGGCGCTCTTATCTTTCATTATCGATATCGATTCGATTTCGTTTGGATCGACCTTGTCCAGTCCACCCGTATATTCGACACCGTCAATCATGACAAGCGGGTCCGGCTTGGCATACCGGACACCTCCGGCAGGACGCATATTCGATTTAAATTCCAGAGGACGCAAGAGAGGCTTGTCTTTTTTTGTTTGCAACATCTTTTTGTCCTGTCGGGATGTGAGGACTTCGGCAAACTCCACTTCGGAGATATTTTCCAACCGACGGGAGATTTCAGGGCGGGCGAACGCAGCAACGGCAACGGCTGCAAGAGGAAGCACATAAAGGAACTTCAAGCGAGCCCAGGGGTTCGATTTTTGTTTTAACATCATAGTAATCCGCTTTTTAAGTTTACTGTGGTCGAAACTGTTGGCCATAGAGGTAAAACGCTGTGCTCCGACCGCTTTCTTTATTAATAACAATTGATAATGCTTTGCATCCACGCCATGTGCGATCACACTCTCGTCCGCCTCATACTCATGCACGTTCTGCAGTTCCTGCTTGAGCAACCAAACAGCGGGATTGAACCAATGCAGGACGGCACAACATCCGGCAAACCACATATCCAATGAATGGCAAGCTCTGATATGCGCCTGTTCATGCGCCAGGATTTCAGCTCCGCTCTCTTCCATATCGATGCGGGAGATAACAATATATTTCATCCAACTGAAAGGCGGGACCGTCAGGTCGGTCACGACAAGCCGCGTACCATCTTCCAATACGGCCCGCTCGCCCGAACGTATCAGACGCACGATCTGGCAGACGGAATAGAGGAACCGTCCTGCAAAAAAGAGGCATCCGCCGGCGTAGATCATAAACAAGGCCGCCAACCAAGACGGAAAGCGACTCTCTTCTTCCACAGGAGTTCCGCCCATTTGCAAGAACCGTTCGAGTTCCAACGCCGTACGTTGTACGGCGACCGGCTCATCGGCGGCAAGCTGTACAAAAGGAATCGCGATTGAAAAAACTATCACACCAAGAAGAGCCATCCGATTGAAACGGTGGAACGTATCCCGGCTCAAAAGCAGGCGATAGAACAGATAGAACACTGCCAGACAGCAGGTGGATTTTATTATGAATACTAAAAATGCTCCCACGTTGAAAGAATTAAAATTAATAATAATGAATCCCCCCCCTCTTAATCATCAATTGTCGATTGCCTGTTGTCAATTGATTCTATCAGCTCCTTCAGTTCCTCCACCGAAATCTCCTCCTCCTTCACCAGCGAAGAGATAACACCGAGGTAGGAATTGTTGAAATACTTGGCAATGACGTTTTTCAACGTGCTCCGGCTATAATCGGCTTCTGTCACCGCAGCATAATATTGGTAGGTATTGCCAAACGTATGATGTGCCAGAAAACCTTTCTCCTCCAATCCGCGTACGATCGTGGAAAGGGTGTTGAAATGCGGCCTCGGCTCATCGTAAAACTCAAGCAGTTGTTTGACGAACAAAGGGCCTTTCGTCCAGAAATAGCCCATGATTTCTTCTTCTCTTGCAGTCAGTCGTTTCATGATATCTTGTTTGTTCGGGGCAAATATAACTAAAAAAAATAGTTTGCAAACTATTTCAATTAGTTTATGAACTATTTTTTTAGTGGAACAGGAGTTGTAAAAAGTAAAAAATCCTGTCCGAAGTTCGGACAGAACTTCAAGAGTCCTAAAAACGCTGTCCGATCTCCGGATCGCATTTCAAAAACACCAAAAGTCCGGTCCGGGCTTCGGACAAAACCTCGAAAATCCTCAAGATACCATCCGAGCTTCGGATCATATCACAAGAAGATTTGAAGTCCTTGCCGAAATCCGGAACGTATTTTTCGAGTATTTCAAATCATTTCCGAAATAAATGAGATTATTTGATAGACTGTGAAAATTAATGACTATCTTTCGAATCAATTAATTACAATCAATAATAGAACAACATGAAAAAAATTATCCGGATTCTAAATCTAGACATTCATTCCCTGAATAATGCCGAATACAAAAACTTCATGGAGCGCTTCTTCAAACTGATCCCGCTCAAGGCTGTATCAGGAGAGGGAGACCGCCCCAGTGAACTCCGCCTCTTGGGCGAAGAAGAAAACATGACATCGGATTTCGTAGGGATCAGCGATGAGGACAAGGCGACATTCAATGCCGACATGCTTCTCCTGACAGATGTCGTCAACCAGTCGCGCACGAACGACAACACGGCTCTGCTGCTCAATCTCGACAAGCGTCGCGATCCGTTGGTTTCATTCATCATCAACACGACCTCCATCGGACGTAAAAGTTCGAATCCTGCATATGCACAAGCATGCATCAGCTTGTATAATATCTTGAAACCGTATCGCGGCATACAAAACATTCCGATGCAACAGGAAACCGCACAGATCAAAGGCATGCTCTACGATCTCGACAAACCGGAAAACAAACAGAAGATAACGCTTCTGCATCTCGACGACACCGTCTCCGAGTTGCGCAACGTAAATGACGAATTCGACGCATTGTCCAGCGACAGAACCAACGAACGGGCGATCAATGCAGTCGGGACGGCGAAGGAAATACGCCACCGCCTCAACTCGCAATACGACTATATCACTACCACCATCTTTGCCCACAGCATTGCGGTCCCGTCGGACGAGGCAACGCTTTTCATCACGCAACTCAACCAGCTGATCGATGAAACCCGCACCGCCTACAACCTGCGCAAAGGTATCACCGCATCCAATAAGAACAAAGGGCAGGGCGGCAATGACGAACGTCCGGGCGAACTTTAAGCCCTCTCATCCCTTCTGCAACAGATAACCCATCAAGCACGAACCGACATGGTTTACAACAATAACCCATGTCGATCCGTGCTTATTTTCACCCTTTTCATACGCCTCCGAAGGACTATTTCATGATAAGAATTATTAAAATACTTATTGATAACATTTTTTAATAGGCACTGAACATTTCCCTTTTTCCGAGCTGTTTACCTCCACACCACCTCCCCATCCATCCCTGGAACAACATCGGAGGACAGACCAATCTCATCCAATTGCAAATCCAAGGGGGACGAAAAATAAAATCGTAATTCTCTATAATAATCAAGCAGAACTTTTGCATCGGAAAAACACCAGCTTCCGCTACACTCCCGCTCCCCTTTGCCGCAATCGCCACTACACACCTCTCCCCCTGCCGCAGAGCTTTTTAAGTTAAGAAACGGATTAATCCGCATTTCCTTCCGGCTCCCAGAGTCGTAAACAAATCAAAACGGCTCTTGGTTATTGAATGCAAAATCGTATCTTTCAGTCACAAATCCCGAACATCTCATTGAAAAGGCGATCAGGTATGGAGGTAAAAACCAATTCATCGGAGTAGGAATCTAGACATTATTATTGCTATAGGGAATTGGAAATTATAAATTCACGCCCTTATTAAATTCTCAAAACCTGCGAATAAATAAGAGCTTTTTTAATGAAATGAATCGGGTTTTTCATATATGTTTTCTATCTTTGTCGTGGTAATTGGACCTTGAAGCGTCAAGGAAACATTATTTTATGATTTATATAAAAAGCGTTTTGGTTTATCCTTAAGTAGAAATCTAGACAATTTCAAGCCATAGAAGGGTCATAAACAAAAATGCTCATGTTTCGATTATATACCCAATGTATATAGCATAAGGGCGTGAGCAAACTGTTGTATAGTACTGCATGGCGGGTTGTCTAGAACCTCTACTTAAGTCCGAACAACAGTCCTCACGCTTTTTCATTTTATAATACGCCCGATTTTGGAGGACTACCGGACAATTTAACAAAAATGCCTATGAATTAATAAGATAATATTTTTTCCCACAATAAGCGATTTTAGTATTATCCCTAAGTAGAAATCTAGACAATTTCAAGCCATCCGGGAGAAGTAGCTAAACAATGAGTTCCTTACGTTTTATCGTATCTGTAAAGCGTGGGCTATGTTTATACTTATCAGGATTAGCGATAGTATTAAAGACAACAGTCCCGCGCTTTTTCATCTTAGACAAATCCGCCCGGGGACAGGGTACGGAAAGAAAAACAATAACGATAAAACAACTATTATATGACTACAAAAAGAGCTCTAATCAAGGAATTGGCACAACGGATGGAATGTACGGACGTTGCCGCGAAGAAGTTTCTGAATTCATACATCGAACTAATAACCGAAAAACTTTCAGAAGGTGAAGGGGTGAGCATTCATTATTTTGGCAAACTGGTTCCCCATTACCAAACAGAGCGTCCGGGACGTAACCTTCGTACAGGTGAAGAATGTAAAATACGCGCCCGCACATCAGTAAAATTCAAAGCCAGTGAAATACTGATTCAAAAACTGAATCCTGGAAAATAAAACAAAAAGAGTGCACCGAAATCCGGCGCACTCTTTTTGTTTTATCGTTTCGGGATATCTACCGATGTTTCCTGTTCACCCAATAAGTGGCGGGAGAAATAGTCGACCATACGCCAGTAGAAATATTCGTCCATATCGCCGAAGCCGTGGCGTTGCTGCGGAAGGAGCAACATGTCAAAACGCTTTCCGGCACGGATCAGGGCATCTGCCACACGCAGCGTATTGCCCGGATGGACATTGTTGTCGATGTCACCATGTACGAGCATCAAATGACCTTTCAGCCGGCTTGCGATCTCTTCGTTCGTCTTGATGTTGTAGACGAAAGTCGTATCACCCTTTTCGCTGACCACTTCCTTCACGCCATGATGCGTCTCGCTCCACCAACGGTTATAGATACGGTTATCATGGTTTCCGGCACACGAGACGGCTGCCTTGAAGAAGTCGGGATATTGCAGTATAGCAGCCGTAGACATGAAACCTCCACCCGAATGGCCGTGGATACCGACACGGTTGATGTCGATGAATGAATAGCGGTTGGCCAGTTGCTCGATAGCCGCTTTCTGATCCGCCAACCCATAATCACGCAAGTTGCCATAGCCGAAGTTATGATACCATTTCGAACGGCTCGGATGTCCGCCCCGGTTTCCGACCGTGATCACGATAAAGCCGGCCTGTGCCAGACGATCCGTGCGCACACTCATACGGCTGAACGGATAAACGGTTGCTTCGACTTGCGGGCCCGGATATACATAATCGATGATCGGATACAGGGCCGTCGAATCGAAATTAAACGGTTTATACATCACACCATAGAGGTCGGTCACGCCATCCGCAGCCTTCACCTTGAAAGGTTCGGGAAACTGGTAACCGGCAGCCAGCAACCCAGAGAAGTCGCTCTCTTCAAGCGTCATCAGCTTGCGGCCGTTACTATCCATCAAATCCGTACGCGGGATAGTGTTCACACGTGAATAATTATTGACCACGAAGGCCGCATTGTCATCCATGCTGACCGTGTGGAAATAGTCGCCCGGAGTGACTTGCTGCAAACCACTTCCATCGAGGCCCACACGATACAGGTGTTCGTAGTAGGGATTCTCATCTTTCTCTTTCCCGTTAGCCAGGAAGTAAACGACACGTTTGGCTTCGTCCACTTTCACGATCTGGTCTACATGCCAGGGGCCGCGTGTGATGCGGTTCTTCAGGTTACCTTCTCCGTCATAGAGGTACAGGTGCGCCCAGCCGTCACGTTCGCTCCACTGGATCAACTCCTTGCCATCACCTACGGCTGCCAACGGGCGGACTTCCTGATAAGTATTCATACGTTCCTCGATAATCGGACAGATCGAATCCTGTCCGACCGTATACGAACAGATGTCGATACGGTGCAGGTCGCGGCTCGAACGAGTAACGAAGAAACGGTTATTGTCGCCCAGCCAGACACTCGCCACCTCTTTCCGATCACGGTCTTTCTGCCTCCACGGCTTACGTGCCAAGCGCAATGTCTGATCTTTGAATGCAGATGTGCAGATTTCCTTGTAGCTGTTGTCGTTCATGTCGAACAAGAATAGATGCTGGACAGGCGCTTCCTTCTCACCGGGCATCTGGTATTTATAGGTTTCCAGCGTCGGACGAGGCGAAGCCATAGAGTTGATTACCCACAAGTCTTTCACGGCACGCTCGTCTTCAACCGTCACGGCAAAATAGCGGGAATCGGGTGACCAGACAATCCCCCAAACGCCTTTCCGCTTGCCGTTGCAAAGCGTGTCGGTGTTCAGCAAGCTATAGGGCTGGCCGAAACCAAAGTCTTTCACACCGAAAGTAGTGAGTTGTATATCCGTAACCGTACTATCCTTATCGTCTTTCTTCAACTTCTCGTAATCCTCGCGGGACATCCGATAGAGGTTCAGGTCTTTTGCATACACGACTGTTTTGCCGTCGGGCGAGAAAGAGGCCCAGTCGGGATATTCCGTTTCTTTCTTCTTTTCTTTGAGCCAAGTCAGCTTACGCGTGGGATAGTCGTAGGAGAAAAAGAATATCTCTTTCTTCGGACCTTTATCCTTGTCGGTACTGTCTTTTTTAGCCTCTTGCGAAGAGGTGATCTGGAAAGTAAAAGTGCGACCGTCCTCTCCAGCTTCGAGCTTCTGGATGGGTAGTTGCTGGGCGGTGAACGGGTCTTTGACGATCTCGGTTATCTGTGCGGCAATATCGTCGAGGTCAAAAAGCGGACGTTTCGTCTTCGCCACCGGATCGACGACATACCAGACTTTGCCGTTGCCGGTCTTATATTCATACCAGAAACTACTGCCCTTCCGGAACCAGTGCGGATCGACAGATGTGGAGAAAAGCATCGTGTTCAGCTTCTCCTTCGTGAAACGTTCGGCCTGGACGTATCCGGATAGCCGCTCCGCTTCCTGCCCTTTCGCTTCCGTGCCACAGAACATCCCGGCACAAAGCATCACTAATAGTAGTTGTTTTTTCATTTGACGTTGTTTATATATAAGTTGTTATTGCAGATAAATCATCATTTAACTATGAATGATTACATAAATAAAAAGGCTGCATATAAAGTATTGACATTATATACAGCCTCTTTCGTTTGTTTATTTATATTATACCGGAAGAGTACCACCGATCAGGATAACAACCAGCAAAGCCAAAATTGCATACAATTCGGGGAATACGGCCATCACCATAGTAGCACCGAACACATTGTGGCCGGCTCCAACGCCTGCGATACCATTTGCACAAACCTCTGCCTGACGGATAGAAGAGAACAGACCTGCAAAACCCAACACCAGGCCTGCACCGAAGATAGCGGTCGCATTCAACATTGTGATGCTATCAACTAAAAATTTCTGCATCATGAAGTAACCTACAAATCCATACAATCCCTGAGAAGAGGGCAACGCGCTTAATGCGATGTAAGTACCCAGTGCATCGGGATTTTTCTTCATTGCTCCGACAACGGCATTACCCGCAATCGTTACCCCATAACTACTACCGATGAAAGTCAGACCTGTCATCAACGCAATACCCAGATAAGCTAATAAAATTGGTTCCATAATGATAATTGTTTTAATTTATTTTTTTGTTATTGTTTAATTTACTTTTAATAATAGATAAACATACCTCGTTTGCCTATGCTTTCTTAAAAGGCCGGTACTCTTTACCTCCTCCTTCAAATTCGGCATTTTTATAATATTCGACAAAGATAAGACGTAGAGGATGGACAAGCGAACTGATCGTACAAAGCCCGATGTTGATAGCATGGCCGACCAACAGGATCAGCAACATGCATACCGCACGCAACACGATGTTCATGCCCTCCGTCATATCTACGGCCAACTGGTTGAATACACCCCCCAAAATCGCACCTGTCAAACCGATTGCAAACAACCGGATATACGACAAGGTGTCACCCAGCAATCCGGAAGCCATGTTGTAGGTATTCCAAAGCCCTGTACCGAAATTCAGGAAGATATTCTTTCCCGGCGAATTATACAGGTAAGCTACAACCAAGCCGATAACCGCAATACCGATAAAGACCGTCTTGACGGTTTCGGGCAATTGCAAATTCAGCATCGGCAGCCCGAATGCCAGTGCCAATGCCGTAATAACAAAAACCCAGGCAAAAGGAGCAATACTATATTTGACACCTTTTTGCGCTTTCATCTTAAAAGCGGCAACCGTCTTTCCGAAGATAATCTGAACCAGACCGATAACGATTGAGAAGGTCATCAAATTGTCACTGCTTACAAAGTAGTCTTTCACTTTCGATAATGCCGGAACATCGGCCAATGCGATCCCAAAGAAAGAACCCGTACACGTACCGACGATTATCGCCGCCAAGCCCAAATACTGGAACAAGGTAAGATAAGGTTTGAAGTCCGGATTGACTTTCCGCTTGAAAAACGAGCAAGCCAATAACACTAACAAACCATATCCTCCGTCTCCGAAGCACAGTCCGAAGAAGAGCATGAAAAAGGGAGCAAAAAGAGGTGTCGGGTCGAACTCGGTGTAATTCGGCAAGGAGAACATCTTGGTGATCGGTTCGTACAACCGGTTGAACTTATTATTTTTCAACTTGATCGGAACACGATCCCCATCCTGTATATCCAACTCCTGGAAATAGTAACCTTCTTTTTCAAGGGCGACCTCCATAGCCGGAGCCTCTTCCGTCGGAACAAAACCTTCCAGCAACATCAACTTATCGCCGGCTTCGCGATCCGTCTGCACCAGCGTATTGGAAAGATTGAATTCGTTTTGGATATTCTTTTCCAACTCTACCAATGTATTGTATTGCTCAGCTGCATACTCTTTCAACTGATTGTTCAATACCTTGATATTATCCAGCAATTGTTCCATCGCAAGATGAAGTTTTGCCAATCCCCGGTCGGGCATTTTCGGACGTTCAGCATCGATATCGATTGGCGTTCCCGTCTTGGTGACCGTCACGAAATAGGTAACCGACTGGAAATTATTGACAAGAAAAGCATTGTACTCTTCTCCCCATTTAGGTTCGTATTTGGAAGTCGGGCAACTAAAAAACGTCACGTCGAAGCCAGCCTTTTTCAACCGCCTGATATTTGCATAGCTGAACTCTCCCCAGATATCCATATAAGCGATATCCTTTTCCAGCGAAACTTTCGCTGCCTGTAACTGGGCCTGCTTTTCTTGCATTTCTTCCAGCTTGCCTACCAACTTCAATCCTTCGGCTTTTGTCAGTCCGCGTGCCGGAGCAACAGTCACCTCTTTCGTCTGGGAATTCAAGTTCTTGCAATAGCGGATCGCTGTACTTACCTGTTTCCGTTCGGCCAGCAAAGCCTGTAGTTCCGCATTATCCAGAACAGAATTCGTTTCCTTCACATGCACAACACCCAATTCGCGGAGAGTCGTGAGGAATGCATCATATTCTCTATGATATACCATAAAGGCATACTTGCTCATCTTTACTATCATACTTCAGCCTCCTCTTTTTCTTCTTTCGCTTTACGCTTTTCCTGATTAGCCCGCATGATCTTTTGTGATGACTTGGAGAGACTTTCCTCGTCTTCCATGAATCGTTTCACTTTGCGGATCGCATCTTTATAACCCGGAATCTGTACCTTCTCAAAAAGATTCACTTTCTGAGTGGTTTTCTTCCGCGCATGCTCCAACAACTCCAACTTCATACCCGAAAACTCAGCTTCGATGCCGGTACGCGCCAACTTCTTCAACAGTTCGATACCGTCGGTAAACCAAGCAGGGGCATTGAACAGGCTGTAACGGCCGATCTCGAATTCGATCTCGTCCAACACAGGGACCACTACACCGGCTATCTTTTTGGTAGAAAGAGAAACATCCCGTACCGCAATCAGTTCGGGATTAAACTCGTTCCACAAAGCCATCATGTTTTCATAGCTCTGTATCTCCTGTTCAAGCTGAAGTTCCAATTTCGTCACTTCATCTTTGGTCCGCTTCACTTCGATACGCAGGGCGCTTTCCTTACTTTTGATCGTCGGCAGGGAACGCTCACGCATCTTCAGTTGCTTTTCCAATTGCTGAAGAGAGGTTTTATTATATTGAAACTTTATTGCCATTTTCTATACATTTATGATTTCTGATTCATAACTTATGAGTCGATGATAATTCATAAATTATGAATCAGAATTCTTTTATTTCTTCCAGTATTTGTCGACCAACGCCTGTTTGATGTTCACTTCGGCAGGTTCGAAATACTCACCGAACAAGTCCCATGCCACATCGAGCATTTCGGTCGTATCGAGATTGACATCGATAGCCAATAGCTTTTCGGAATAATCCTTTGCAAAAGCCAACGTACGGTTATCGTAGTCCGTCAGGTCGAAACCGTTCTCCATCTTCGTCTTCGCATTGGCGGCATCGGCATACAGGCGAACGGCAGCATTCATCACCTGCGGATGATCCTCGCGTGTCTTCTTCCCGGTCACCAATTGTTTCAGACGGGACAGACTTCGGAACGGGTCGACGATTACCTTGCCGACATCGCTATCCTTACGGAGGTACAACTGCCCTTCGGTGATGTAACCTGTATTGTCAGGCACAGCATGCGTGATATCACCACCGGACAAAGTCGTCACGGCAATAATCGTGATCGAACCACCGGCAGGGAACTGAACTGCTTTTTCGTAAATCTTAGCCAAATCGGAATACAAGGAACCCGGCATGGAGTCCTTCGACGGGATCTGGTCCATACGGTTGGACACGATAGCCAAAGCATCCGCGTAGTTGGTCATGTCGGTAAGCAACACCAACACTTTTTCGTTCTTCTGCACGGCAAAATATTCGGCCGCACATAAGGCCATATCGGGGATCAGGATACGTTCTACAGAGGGGTCTTCCGTCGTATTGATAAAGCTGACGATACGATCCAGCGCACCGGCATTGCTAAACGTATTCTTAAAGAACAAATAGTCGTCATTCGTCATCCCCATACCGCCTAGGATAATCTTATCGGACTGGGCACGCAAGGCAACCATTGCCATTACCTGGTTGAACGGCTGGTCGGGGTCAGCAAAAAACGGGATCTTCTGTCCAGTTACCAACGTATTGTTCAAGTCGATACCGGCAATACCCGTAGCGATCAGTTCGGAAGGTTGCTGACGACGAACCGGATTCACAGACGGACCGCCGATTTCAACATCTTTGCCTTCGGGAACAGGACCGCCATCGATCGGATCACCATACGCGTTGAAGAAACGGCCGGCCAACTGGTCCCCGACTTTCAACGAAGGCGCTTTTCCCATGAACACGACTTCGGCATTCGTACGGATACCTTCCGTACCGGAAAAGACCTGCAAGGTCACTTCATCGCCGATAATCTTTACCACCTGAGCCAGCTTGCCGTCGACAGAGGCCAACTCGTCATACCCTACTCCCGTCGCTTTCAGCGAACAGGTAGCTTTTGTAATCTGGGTAATCTTTGTATATATCTTTTGAAATGCTTTTGTTGCCATACACTCTATTATTTATCTTCGCGCTCTGCAATCAGTGCGTCAAGTTGGTCGTTAAACTTCTTGAACTGTTCGCTCTCATATTCGGAATAGTTCATCTGCTTAAAGATGTTGATCATCTTCTTAAAGTATTCCATTACTTCGAGGAAAGTGTTGAACTTGAACTCGGCATGACAAATCTTCACAACCTTGTTCAGCATAAACTCCTGACGCGCAAGAGGGGTTACCGCGTCGATCGCATCGAATGCATCCTGTTGCAGGATCACGAAGTCGATCAGTTCCGATTTCCAGAAAATCACGTGATATTCTACAGGTACGCCGTCGTCACCGAGGATATTGATCTGTTCGGAAATTTCCTTACCGCGCAACATACGAGTCTTGATCTCGTTCACCTTGTCGATCCAGGTCGGAGAGATATGACCCGCAATATATTCCTGGAATTCGGGATATTCCAGATACTTGGAATAACTGTCGATCGGATTCACGGCCGGATAACGTTTACGGTCGGCACGCTCCTGTTCCAAAGCATAGAAACAACGGGCCACTTTCTTCGTATTTTCCGTCACAGGCTCTTTCAGGTTACCACCGGCAGGCGATACCGTACCGATGAAAGTTACGGAACCCGTTTCACCATTATTCAAATGTACATAGCCGGCACGTGCATAGAAGTTAGCCACGATTGCAGACAAGTCCATCGGAAACGCGTCCGGTCCGGGAAGTTCTTCCAAGCGGTTGGACATCTCGCGCAAAGCCTGTGCCCAACGGGAAGTCGAGTCAGCCATTAAAAGCACCTTCAATCCCATGCTCCTGTAATACTCGGCGATCGTCATAGCCGTATATACGGATGCTTCACGGGCAGCCACAGGCATGTTTGACGTATTCGCGATAATGATGGTACGCTCCATCAACTTACGGCCCGTATGCGGGTCGATCAGTTCCGGGAACTCGGTAAAGATTTCCACTACCTCGTTCGCACGCTCGCCGCAGGCGGCAATGATTACGATATCTGCCTCAGCCTGTTTGGAGATAGCGTGCTGAAGCACGGTCTTTCCGGTTCCGAACGGTCCGGGGATAAATCCTGTACCACCTTCTACGATCGGATTTACCGTATCGATCGTACGGACACCCGTTTCGAGCAACTTATAAGGACGTGGTTTTTCTTTGTAACAGGTGATGGCACGTTTTACCGGCCAGCGTTGTATCATCGTCACCTCCACATCTTTGCCGGTTTCGTCCGTCAAGACGGCTATCACCTCTCCTATTGTATATTGTCCTGCTTCTTTCAGGCTCTTGACCGTATATTCTCCTTTGAAGGTAAAAGGAACCATGATCTTGTGAGGCTGGAAATTTTCGTCCACTTCACCCAACCAGCCACCAGCAGCCACCTTGTCACCCACTTTGGCAAGAGGTTTGAAATCCCACAACTTATCATTGTCCAACGGGAACGTATATTCTCCACGCCTGAGGAAAACGCCTTCCATCTTATCGAGGTCGTTCTGCAAACCATCGTAGTTGCGTGACAACATACCCGGTCCCAACGTTACCTCCAACATATGTCCTTCAAACTCGGCTTCGTCACCCACCCGCATACCGCGAGTGCTCTCAAATACCTGTACAAAAGCATTCTTGCCTATTACCTTAATAACTTCCGCCATCAGCTTCACGCCTCCTACGGAAATGTAACAGATCTCATTTTGGGAAACCGGTCCATCCACCTCTACGGTAACAAGGTTGGAGACGATCCCTTTTACAATTCCTTTCGTAGCCATAACGTTTAATTAATTAAGAATTAAGAATTAAAAAATCAAGATTGTGCGTCGAACTCAATCCTTGAAAATTCCTTACTCCTTTATCCTTAACTCTTTTATTTTTTAATTTTTAATTCTTCATTTTTAATTTTCCAAATTCTTCCAGGGCATGCTCGCTGCCTTTCTTCATCGCTCCGACGATCTCACGGAAAGTCTTTTCACCGGTCGCCTTATCCAGCATCACCCAGCGTTCGATCATTTCCAACTTCAGCAGATAAGCAAATACACTCTCTATATCGAAAGGCTTAAAGAATGTATGTTCTTCGAGCCATTCCCACTTCAAAAGGTCCACTTTCTTCTCGCGAACCATCAAATCCGTTTCCTCAGCAATACGCCAGAGATCAGGCAAATAATCCACCGTGTCTCCCAACCCGAAATCACGGGCATTGGATGTACGAAGCGCCTGGGCTACTTCATTATCTCCGACGATATACCCGGCTTTATCGAAACCATGTTTACGGCAGGTAATAGCGGTCAACATATTGTTGATATTCAAGTTTAAGCAGAACCAATCGCTGACGAACTTATTCGCATTTTTCATGGCATACGCATAATAGAGGGCTGCCAGACGGTCTTCCCAGGGAATTTCCTGTTTGTTTTCTTTGCCTTGTGCTTCAAGATAAAGCTTGAAAAACTCTTTGAAATAAGGAGGTATCCGGTCATTCTTGGGTGGCTTTTCTTCTTCCTTCAACGCTTTGTAAAGAGCATCAAACTCATCATACGTTATACGTCCCCGTGGATCCGGATCACGATCCGGTTGTTTGGCATGAGCAATCAGGTTCTTATTGTCGAATTTGAGAAAGAACAGATCGATCAACTTCTTATCGGCCTTCGTCAGTATACCGTCCAATTCCTGTCTGAATTGACTGATGGAATAGGTCAATTTACTATCATCGAGCGCAATATTGGGGAGTCCTGCGATTAAGCAATAATATTTACCCATATCAGAACAGCATTTCTACCAATCCTGGACGAAGGAATTCCTTGAAGAAAGCAACAAACTCGTCTTCTCCGAAACTTACTTTATACGAACCGTCTGCCGGGACGATTGTGAAAGAAGCATCATGGCCGCTCACTTTTTCAATCTTCACACCTCCGTCCAAGAGGCTTTTGGCATTGGCTTCAAAATATTTGGTGAGAGCATCGGCATCGGCCGTCCGGATCGTAATCGCCTCCTTCACAACCCATTCCTTTGCCATTTCTAAAATCACTTTCTGCATAAATGCAGTATCAGAAACGATCGCTTTCACATTGGAGGAGGTAATTTTTCCCGTAATGAGATTTACCACTTCGCTCTTCAGTGCTTCTACAGATTGGGTAGCAAACAGCTTCAACTCGGCTTCCGTATTCTTTTTCAACTCGGCGGCCTGCTTTTCAGCCTGTGCCACAATACGCTTTGCTTCTGCTTCTGCTTCAGTCAAAATAGCCTGTTTCTGAGCATTTGCATCGGCAATGATTCGCCCTGCTTCTTCGTTGCCTTTCTCTACACCTTCTTTGTAGATTTTGTCGGTCAGTTCCTGAATCTTTGTATCCATTTCTATATATTTTTTAAGTTGTTCCCACGTAAGTATTAAACGCCTACAAAGTTATTCTTTTCTTTGAATTAGCATTCAGTCTATCCTAAAAATTTGCGATTATACAATTTTTCACACCACTGGTTAGTCGGGATGGTCGCCACCAGCTTGTGATAGATAACAGATAAAATACCCTTTTCGCAAAACTTTTCCAAGTTTGAATTAAAAAGTATCAGAACCAGACCATATCTATCATATTTATATATTTTGAAAAACTACTGTCATACTATCACTAATCGCCTTTTATCAATTGAATATCAAAGGACAAAAGCAATGATAGTAGGTATGATGGATGCCTTTTCCATCTATCATACTGTCATTAACTGCCTGTCCGATATTTTTCTTCACATGACTTATTTTCAATAACATAATAAGATAAACCCATTGACACCCGGGTCTCGATATCATTCACACTCGGGTGTCAAGACCGTTCACATCCGGGTGTAAAAAGCCTGTAAACGGGAATCTTCGGCACTTTTTCTGCCTGTTTGAAGCAAAATAAGTCACGTGTTTCATGAAAAAAGACGGCATCTCCTACAGAAAAACATCAATACTACTCTCAAAACCAACAAATGCTAAATTCAAACAGGCTCTTAGCGGCAAGCATAGCAAGTAATATTTTTTAACGTTCCAAATCTATTCAAAACAGTCTTTTTTCTATCGAAATGACAATTCGCATTCTATCTTTGCGTCACAATTTTTTATCATTCATTGTAAATCCAAAATATATGTTTTCCATCGAAAAAGCAACCCTTGCCGATTGTCCCCTTATCCAGACTCTGGCATCCAATATCTGGGAACCGACCTATGGTTCCATCCTCTCCCGCGAACAACTCGACTATATGTTCGAGATGATGTACAGCAATGAAAGCCTTCAAAAGCAAATGAGCGAACTTCATCACCAGTTCTTCATCATCTATGCCGACGGTGTCCCTTCCGGCTACTTGTCTATCGAGACCGTAGAAAAGGATTTATATGAATTCCAAAAAATATACTCTTTGCCTTCCCTACACGGTTCGGGAATCGGGCGTTTCATTATCGAACAGGGAATAGCCTACCTGAAAACGATCCATCCGAGCCCTTTTACGATAGAACTGAACGTAAACCGCCACAACCCAGCCGTAGGTTTCTATAAACATATGGGATTTCACGAACATGCAACCCGTGATTTCCATATCGGGAACGGCTATTACATGAACGATTACATAATGAGAATGGAGGTAAAGGAATGAACGTACGCCTAAAACCGATCATGTTTGTCGGGACTTGTTCCGATGCAGGCAAAAGCGTTATCAATGCAGCTTTCTGCCGTATATTCAAGCAAGACGGATATCATCCGGCACCATTCAAGGCGCAAAATATGTCACTCAACTCCTACTCCACTCCCGAAGGAGGAGAAATGGGACGTGCACAGGTGGTACAGGCCGAAGCCTGCGGGATCGCCCCGCATACGGATATGAACCCGGTGTTGCTGAAACCGACGAATGATAAAAGCTCCCAAGTCGTCTTGAACGGCCGGCCGGTCGGAAACATGTCGGCACAGGATTATTTCGGTATGCAAAACCAAAAAGAGGTATTATTCAAAGAAGCGATTGAAGCCTTCCATCGCCTGGAAAGTCGCTATAGCCCGATCGTCCTGGAAGGGGCCGGTAGCATTTCCGAACTAAACCTGCGCGACCGAGACATCACCAATATGCGGATGGCCGAGCAGGCAGGAGCGGCCACCTTTTTGGTTGCCGACATAGACAGAGGCGGCGTTTTCGGATCTGTTTACGGAACAATCGCCCTTCTGAAGCCGGAAGAAAGAGTTTTGATGAAAGGGATCATTATCAATAAATTCAGGGGAGATGCATCTCTTTTTGATGATGGCAGGAAGATTATCGAGGACTTGACCGGTGTGCCGGTAGTAGGTGTGATTCCTTGGTTTCGCGATATCAAAATCGAAGAAGAAGATTCGGTCGCCCTCGATATGAAACACAATACTTACCGGGACGGAAAAATCAACGTGGCGATCATCTTGCTGAAACGAATGTCTAATTTCACCGACTTCGACGTATTGGATATGGACCCTCGCTTCAATGCCTATTATACGAACAATATCGACGAGATAGAAAAAGCAGATATCATCCTGCTTCCCGGCTCTAAAAATACACTTTCGGATCTTCAAAGCCTGCGAGCGTGCGGTATAGCCGATGCAATTATCCGTGCCCATAAAAACGGGAAAAAAGTTATCGGCATCTGTGGAGGGTATCAAATGATGGGAGCACGCCTCGAGGACCCGAAAGCCATCGAAGGAAACCTGCCCGCCGTTCCCGGACTGGGCCTGCTACCGCAATGTACGATCATCGAACCGGAAAAAATAACTCGCCAAAGCACCTTTGCCTTTCTGCCTGGGCTATGCAAGGACGGTTCCTGTAAAGGCGGTTCGCGAACCATCTCCTACGGCTGTCGCGGCTACGAGATACACATGGGACGAACAACTCTGCTTGGCGACGCTCCAGAAAGTCCGGTGGCCGTCCTCGACGACGGACGGACGGACGGTTATTATCTGGATAACACATGCTGGGGCAGCTATATGCACGGAATACTGGATAACCCGGAAGTCCTGGACAACCTGGCCGAAGGATTTGATAAAGAAACAACAGACCACCCTTTCGACTATGCAGCATTCAAAGAAGAACAATACGACAAGTTGGCGAATTTAGTCAGGAAACATGTCGATATGGATTATATCTATCGGCAACTGGTTTGACAATTGTCAATTATTTCAACCGGTCCACCCTGGCAACGTCATCTAGTTTGACACAGACTGTAGCCCCTAATTGTTCAAGGTAAAGAACTAAATGATTCTTTTTAATCTTCTTTACTTTTCCGGAAACATGTTTCATGGCTCCGCAAAGGATCTCGACCTCTTCGCCGGGGCATAAAGCATGTTCGGATGCTTGGTCGAGAAAATCCTGAATGGCATCGATCTCCTTCTGGCGGACAACGGCCGGTTTTCCATTGTAATAGACGATACGGGCCACGCCATACACTCGGGTCAGATTTCTTAACTCCGGGTCGGTACACCGTACAAACAGATAAGAGTTAAATAATGGCAACTCCACGATTTTGACACGGTCAGACCAAACCCTGGGCGCACGATGAAGCGGAAGCCAACACTCGACTCCAAGCGCATCGATCCGGTCCCTCACCTGCTTTTCCGCCCTGGGAGCGGTATACAACACATACCAACTTGTCTTATCGGCGTTTATCTTAAGTTCTTTTTTCTCCATAACGTACACAAATATACGACTATTTTTCATACATGGAATGGCCCATATTCAATAAACCTTTATCCATTCCCGAACGAGCCGGATTAATCTTGTTATTTTCCCTGAATATCAATAATTATCTCTGTACGAACAAATATACACACTATTCAAGAGAAGACTTATCTGAATTTCTTTGATGCTGAACGTATGTATATCGACATCAATATATTTCAAAAGCCGAATATTCCGGAAGACGATCAGTAGGACCATCATCGAGAGTTTGAACGAGGCAATCGGGGTCGACTCTGTAAAAGGTTCCGGTTCTACTTTCTGGTTCACACTACCACTCGAATAAAAACGCGGTGTGCAAAACAGTCTTGTTCCCGTACTCCACATAGGACCACATAAAACAGACCATATAAATATCTGATTGATAAGACCTGTTCTTTTGCCCCCCTGTAGGAGCGGAGACAAGTACATTTTGACACACCGCTTTTCATTACTTTTGCATCGGACCCACCGATGGCGGAGGATTTCCAATCCCCCATTTCTTATTTGCTTTCGGCCCCATCTTCAGAGACAGGACACCGCCGGCAGTAATCCGGCTATGGTCAAACCAAGGCCCACTCAACTCTTCGCCGTTCAACGTGACCGATTGCACATATTTATTATCATGGGAAGCGCCATCAGCCACGATCTCGAACACGTTACCATCGCCGAGATCAATCTTCACATCCGAAAAGACCGGACTACCGATATTATAAGTCGGAGATCCCGGTGTCACCGGATAAAATCCCATCATACTAAACACCACGAAGGCAGACATACCGCCACCGTCTTCATCACCCGGAACTCCCATCAGGTCGTTACGGAACCATTGGTCAAGCAGGACACGGATGCGTTTCTGCGTCTTCCAAGGTTGTCCGGCATAATTATACAGATACGGGATATGCAGGCTCGGTTCATTTGCCATCGAGAACATTCCGACATTGCCGGTATGATCAGGCAAAAACGAGTAGAATTGCCACTTGGACATTCCTAAAGGAGTATCAAACATCGAATCGAGAGCAGCCGTAAAGACCTCGTTTCCTCCGATAAGCGAAACCAAGTCGCCGATATTGTGTTGTACATCCCAACGATAAATATAACCATTATTTTCATCATAATAATCGCGAGCACCCAAACCACCAGAATACCGATAATCCACACCTTCGATAAACTTACCGTCCTTATCCTTCGGATGGAAGAAACGGGTTTCCGGATTAAAGAGGTTCCGGTAGTTATAAGACCGGGCAAGGAAATATTCCGCATCCTCTTTCTTACCCAGTTCGGCCGCGATCTGAGAAAGACACCATTCGTCATAAGCCGTTCCTAAGGTAACGGCAACCGGTTGGCGTTTTTCCCACGGAGAGACATCAGCCACCGTTTCTTTTTCACCCGGTTTCAAAGCCGGAATATAGCCATGTTCCTTATAAAATTCATCCAACCATCCGGAAGGAGCCGCCGACCAGGGGATCAACGTTTTCTCTTCGATACCCTTACGGGCTGCTTCATATGCTTTTTCAAGATCGAAACCGCGAACACCTTTCCGCCAAGCATCGATAACAGTGGCAACGGCATGGTTGGAGTTCATACGGCGGGAGTCACCGGTCACTTCAGGGAATGTCGGCATCCAGTTCGTCCCCATCTGCTGGGCCATCAAGAGATATGAATTGATAATATCGGTCTCACGTTCTTTATCGATCAGGATACGAAGCGGATGGGTAGCACGATAGGTATCCCAAATCCAGTCGTCGGTATAGAACGAACGGCCACCGTCTTCATGTATCTTGCCATCAAAAGCACTATAGTATTTACCGTCTTCGCTCAGATTCACCGGACGTTCATAACAACGGTATAAGGAAGTATAGAAAACGGTCTTGTCGTTTTCACTTCCTCCACTTACCTGTATCTTGCCTAAAGCATCGTTCCATTCGTTTCGTCCGATCCGGGCGATTGCACTTACATCATATGAGTTGATCTCACGCTCCAGGTTCTTCCGGGCTTGTTCTGTGCTAATAAAAGAGATTCCATAGCGCACACCGATCTCTTTCTGACCGGAGAAAGCCAATGCCAAGGCGGCATCTTTTCCCTCTACAGACGATTTACCGTACTTCACGGTTCCACTGGTCAGGACACCGGATTTCTCCGGTGTCTTGTCTGTTTCGGCATATAAATAGACCTTTGTTTTCTTATCTACATATTGAAAACCACTGACAGTGTTTCCATCACATTTCAACTCTCCATTCCGACTATTGAACACCAGATAAGCCGGTCCGTCTTTCTCGAACGTAAGGCTATAAACCGCGCTCTGGTGAGATGGAGCATAATCGACCTCGATATTCGCCTCATCCAAATATACCTGATATCGATACGGGACAATCTTTTCCCGATCGTAACTATACTGGATAACAGGTTTCAGACCCGCCTCATCACCCTGATAAGGACTCAGGTTGAAAGCCGAACTACCTCGATGGCTTGTCACGATGAGAGGCAACCCACCCAACCGGTCTCCCGTAAAATCACCACGTTCGGGATAGACACGCAACATACTGTTAGGCAGATGGACGGTCGGATAAGTCGGCACCAACAGATGGCTGATGTTCCCCATATAAGGGTTAACATATTCTACCGGTTCTTTCGGCAGGTTATCGGCGATCAACCGTTTTCCTTTGACATAATACCTATCGGCAAACATCATGATGGCAACTCCGATCACGACGCCCAATAAAAATTTTCCTGTTTTCTTTAGTATCTCCATTGTTTATTTCTTTTGTTTTTCATTTACTGAAAATGAATATGGAAAATCTTCCGGACTCACTCCTCTGTTCATATTCGGCTCATCTCCCATTTTGATATCCAAGACACCGCCTTTCAGCAGTTCGAAATGTTCCAGATAGTTTTTCGTATAATTCTTTCCGTTAAAAGACATAGACTCGATATAGATATTCTTGTCGCTGTTCTCCGGCGCATTGACAACCAAGCTCTTTCCATTTTCAAAATGCAAAGTGGCTTTCTTAAACAAAGGTGCGCCCAATACATATTGTGTCGTTCCGGGAGCAACCGGATAAAAGCCAAGAGCAGAGAATACATACCAGGCGGAAGTCTGTCCGTTATCTTCGTCACCACAATAGCCATCCGGTGTCGGAGTGTACATACGGTCCATCACCTGACGTAGCCAGTATTGGGCTTTCCAAGGCTCACCGGCATAATTGTACAGATAAATCATATGCTGGATCGGCTGGTTGCCATGTGCATAGTTTCCCATATTCATAATCTGCATTTCACGAATCTCATGGATAACCTGTCCATAATAACTATCATCAAATACGGGAGGAACAGCAAATACGGAATCCAGCATAGTGATGAATTCTTTTCGTCCCCCCATCAAATCGATCAATCCCTGCGGATCGTGAAAAACCGACCATGTATAATGCCAGCTATTCCCTTCTGTAAAAGCATCTCCCCATTTCAACGGCGAGAAAGGAGTCATGAAGTTGCCGTCCTTATTCTTTCCGCGCATCAATTTGGTCTCCTTATCAAACAAGTTTTTATAGTTCATTGCACGTTTGGCATACAAATCCAGTTCTTTTTTGGGACGTCCCAGATCTTTTGCAATCTGGTAGATACACCAATCATTATAGGCATATTCCAACGTACGAGCAGCATTCTCGTTAATCTTTACATCATAAGGCACATAGCCCAATTTGTTGTAATATTCATGTCCTAAGCGGCCGGTGGAAGAAACCGTCGGATGTACATTTTCCGTTCCGTGGATCAAACCTTTGTACAATGTTTCGAGATCATCCACCTTTATACCTTTGACGTAAGCATCCACCAAAACCGAAGCGGAATTGTTGCCCACCATACAACCACGATGTCCGGGACTTGCCCATTCGGGGAAGAAACCGCTTTCCTTATAAGCATTGATCAAACCTTCCTGCATTTCTTTCGACATGGTCGGGTACATCAGGTTCAGGAACGGGAACAGACTACGGAAAGTATCCCAGAAACCAGTATCCGTAAACATATAGCCCGGCAATACTTCTCCATTATAAGGACTATAATGTACAACTTTCCCTAAGGCGTCTATTTCATAAAACTTACGGGGAAACAGAAGCGAACGGTACATGCAGGAATAGAACGTCCGATACTGGTCCAGAGTGCCACCTTCCACTTCGATCTTACTCAACTCCTTATTCCAAACATCTTTGCCTTTTTGTACCAATGTGTCAAAATTGTCAGAACCCAACTCTTTCAGATTGAGCGAAGCTTGTTCGAAACTGATAAACGAAGAAGCGACCTTTGCATGTACAATCTCGCCTTTCGTCGTCTTAAAACCGATAACGGCACCGACATGGTCGGATTGTTGCTCACGAACACCTTCCTTCAAAGTTGCATCGGCAAAAGTTGCTTCATAAGTGAAAGGTTTATCAAATTCGATAACGAAATAGTTTTTGAAATTATCCGGTACACCACCGCTATTCTTGGTCGTATAACCGATAACCTTGTTTTCTTCAGGGATCACTTTGATATAGGAACCTTTGTCAAACGCATCCACTACGACATAGGAATGTTCGTTTTCCGGGAAAGTGAAACGAAACATGGCAGCACGATCAGTCGGTGTCAGTTCGGTTTTCACATCATGCTCTGCCAGATAGACTTCATAGTAGTACGGTTTTGCTATCTCACTCTTATGAGAGAACCAACTGGCCCGTCTATCCTGATCAAATTCAGGAATACCGACAACCGGCATGATGGCAAACTGCCCGTAATCATTGATCCAGGGACTTGGCTGATGGGTTTGTTTAAAGCCACGTATCTTATTGGCGGTATAGGTATACCCCCATCCATCCCCCATCTTACCGGTTTGCGGGGTCCAAAAATTCATACCCCAAGGACGTGCTATAGCCGGATAGGTGTTACCGGTTGATAGCTCAAACGACGATTGCGTCCCCATTAAAGGATTAACAAACTCTACCGGGTCAAAAGCACCGTCTGACGCAACGGCAGACCTTCCCAGGCAGGTTAGCATAGCAATAAGAGCAAAAGCCCATATACTTTTTTTCTTCATTTTTATTTATACGATTAATATTCTACTTACAAAGATAAGTCAAACAACTCCTTAAGTAAAAGCAAGTAATGTGGATTTTTCTCAAAAATCAATAAAAAGGGAGGTTACCCATCTATGAACAACCGCCCTTCTGATCAAAACTGCTTTTTAATGAGTCCTGATATCAACTCTATAGTTTGAACTTATACAGTTGCGCCATCACCTTCTGGTATTCATTCTGCAACTGCATATGATTCTGCATACTCTGATAGAGCGTGGTGACGTCTACAAAATATTCGATCATCGAGATTTGTCCCGCTTGGATCGCCTTATTCAACAACGCCAGGTTATTCTGGCTCTCCAGCACTTCGCCATACTCGTCGATGGAAGTCTTCAAGGCTACCGACTGGTTATAGAGTTGGAGCAATTCATTCTCTACCGCCGTCATCGTGCTTTCCAGTTGCAAATCGGTGTAAAGGTTCTGTGCTTTCGCCTGTTTCACATTGTTGCGGTTTGAGAAAAGAGGAATACTGATGCCGACCAAAAAGCCATTGAAACGTTCGCCACCCGAAGATGGGTTCATACGGTAACCCAACTCAAACGAAGGCAGCCCCATCGTCTTGTTGACACTGATTTGTCTCGATGATACGGCCTTCGCACTTTGCAAAGACAACAGACGCCGATCATTCTCCAAGATTTCCTGGCGCAGGTCGGCAAACGAGAGCGGAAGCTCCACAACCTCGTAAGCCGTATCAGTCAACTGAATAGAAATCCCCCCGTTCAGCATTTCTAGTTCCCGCTGTTTATTCACACGGGCCGCTTCGTTCATGCGTACCTCGTTACGGACGTTCAAAAGTTCAAGTTCGATCTTGTTCGTTTCCAAAATATTGGCATCACCCTGTTCCAAGCGTTGCTGATAGAGTGCGGCAAGCTGTTCGGCGCTTTTCCGACGGATATCCAGCAGGTTCTTTTGCTGATTCAGAAAGATCAAGTCCAGGCAAGCTTCTTTGGCTTGCAACAAAATCTGCTGGCGCACTTCTTCGCCCTGTCGGTCGTAGTTTTCACCCTTCTGCTTGGAGAGTTTGTTCCGTTGCATATATAAAGACGGGAAGTCAAATGATTGCGAAGCGACTAATTCACCGGTAAATCCCATTCCCTCTTTGTTTCCATACAAATGGGAATAAGTAACGGTAGGATCAGGCAGGTTGTTGTCCAGTTTGGCTTCCAACTTTTGTGCCGTCACCATCTGACGGTTTGCCTGCAATTCCTTGTTATTGGTCTCTACACTCCGGAGCACTTCCTCGATGGAAGTTTGCGCCCCGGCCACCAATGCAGAAGAAAGCAATGCTATTGTTAATATGAATCGTTTCATTCTTTATCTTCTTTATTCATTAATAAATAAACAATCGGGATGATGAAGCCGTTCAGGAAAGTGGATGTCAGCAGACCTCCTAAGATAACGGTCGCCATCGGACTTTGTATCTCGTTGCCTGGCAAATCGCCGTTCAGCGCAAGCGGGATTAACGCGAGAGCCGAACTGAGCGCCGTCATCAGGATAGGATTCAAACGGTCCATAGAACCTTGCAGGACGGCTTGTTTCAACGGTACATTCTCTACAGTCCGAAGATGCGTGTAATGGCTGATCAGCAACATACCGTTACGAGTGGCAATACCGAACAGGGAAATGAAACCGATAATAGCCGGAATACTCACCTCGCCGGAAGTCAGCTTCAAGATAAACACACCCCCGATCAACGCCAACGGTAGGTTCAACAGAATAACCCCGCTCTCTTTCGCATTCTTAAACTCATTATAGAGCAACAGGAAGATCACCAACAGAGACATCAACGAAGTAAGCAGTAACGTACGGCTGGCAGCCTGTTCACTCTCGAACTGCCCGCCATATTCGATATGATAGCCTTCAGGCAACTGGATGGAAGCATCTATCTTCTGCTGTATCTCATTGACGATGCTGCGGAGGTCGCGCTCGGAAACATTACCACTGATCACGATCTTACGCTGCACATTCTCGCGATTGATCGTGTTCGGACCTGTCACGGAACGGATTTCGGCGACATAGCTCAACGGGACTTTCTTACCACCCGCATCGATCATCAGATTACGGATATCCTCCATTGTGGCACGGCTTTCATCCGAAGTCTTTACCGTCAGGTCAAATGTCTTGCCATTGTCATACACCTGGCTGACAGCTTCGCCCCCCAGCATGACATTGACATACTCCTCAAACTCCGGCAACGTGATGCCATATTGTGCCATCAACTCACGCTTCGGTGTAATGGTAAGCTGCGGACGCTCGATCTGTTGTTCCACTTTCAAGTCCACCAGACCGGGGATTCCTTGTATAGCCTCCTTGATCTGGTTACCGACCGTAAACATCAGATTCAAGTCCGTACCGAACAATTTGATTGCGATATTCGCCTCCGTACCGGAGAGCATGGCGTCGATACGATGAGAAATAGGCTGTCCTATTTCGATGTTAGCTCCACTGATGGTAGACAATTTCTCACGGACATCATTCATAACCGCATCGCGGCTACGGTCTTTCAAGACAAACGGAGCTTCGATTTCCGATACGTTTACCCCTAAAGCATGCTCGTCAAGCTCGGCACGTCCGGTCTTGCGGGCAACAGTCTGGATTTCGGGAACCTGCATCAGCAATTCTTCTGCCCGTCGTCCCATCTCATCCGATTCTTCGAGGGAAATGCCCGGAAGAGAACTTACATTGATCGTAAACGAACCTTCGTTAAATGGCGGCAGGAAGCTACGTCCCAGCGTAAAGAACATTCCCAATGCAACAAGAAACAGGCCAATCGTACACCCTAACACCATATTTTTATGTGCCAATGCTCCATTCAAGGCTTTGCCATACAATTCTTTCAACTTGCGGGCCACCCATGCCTCCTTCTCTACTTTCTTGTCTGTAGACTTCCGGTTCAACAGGTAGCTGCACAACACGGGGGTCAATGTCAACGCCACGACCGTAGAGGCAAACAGCGCAACAATAAAGGCGATCCCCAGCGGCACCAGCATACGCCCTTCCATCCCGCTCAGGAAGAAAAGGGGCACGAAGCTGACCACAATAATGAGCGTCGAATTCAAAATCGGCATACGTACTTCGCGAGATGCATCGAACACGACTTCCAAAATGGAACGTTGCTGATCGGAAGGCAACAAATGATTTTCCCGTATCCGTTTATATACATTCTCCACATCAACAATCGCATCATCGACCAACGAACCGATAGCAATCGCCATCCCTCCCAAACTCATGGTATTAATAGTCAATCCCATATAATGCAATGTCAGTATGGAAACTAACAAGGAAAGAGGCAAGGCAACCAGCGAAATCACCGTTGTACGGATATTCATCAGGAACAGGAACAGAACAATAACAACAAAGAAACTGCCTTCGAACAGACTGTTCTTCACATTATCAATAGAGCTGTCAATAAAGCGGCTCTGACGGAATATGTCGGTCGAAACGTGCACATCAGCAGGCAGGTTCTTCTGCAAGTCCGCCATAATCGCGTCTAACTTTTCCGTCAAGTCGATCGTACTGGTGTTCGGCTGTTTCGTGACCGTAATCAACACGGCAGGTTTCGCCCGTTCGGAAGCAGTTCCAAGCTTCGGACTTTTGCTGCCAATCTTCACTGTTGCGATATTTTCCAATAAAACGGGGAAATCTCCGACAATCTTGACAACTCCCTTTCCGATCTCCTCGGCATTCGCAGTAGAAAGAACACCCCTGATGATGTATTCATTATCATATTCATAAAGGACACCACCATTGGCATTCCGGTTCATGTTGCGGGTAACGGCCAGAACTTCACCCAAGCTTACACCATAGTGCTTCATGCGGGCGGGATCAAGCAATATCTGGTACTCCTTGATATCGCCACCGATCACGGCAACCTGTGCCACTCCTCCCGTCGAGAGTAATCGCGGACGGATGGTCCAGTCGGCAATCGTACGCAGGTCCATTTGGGTTGTAGGGGCGATTCGTGAACCACTCTTACTATCATCAACCGTCAGCCCGATAATCATCATTTCCCCTAAAATGGAAGACTGCGGGCCCAGCGTCGGTTTCCCGACATTCTCCGGCAGGCTCTCACTGACGACAGCCAACTTTTCGGAAACGATCTGACGAGCCCGGTAAATATCCGTTCCCCAATCGAATTCAACCCACACGACAGAAAAACCTGTCGTAGAAGACGAACGGACACGGCGCACATCCATCGCACCATTCACAGCCGTCTCTACCGGAAAAGTAACCAGACGTTCTACCTCTTCTGGCGCCATACCGTTTGCCTCCGTCATAATGACAACGGTCGGCGCATTCAAATCCGGGAACACATCCACATCTGTATGGAAAGCGGTATACGTACCGGCAATCATCAGCAGCAAGGAACAGATCAATACAACCAACCTGTTATGCAGCGAGTAATATATTATCTTATTCAGCATAATCTTTTTTAATTGTCAATTCATTAATGATTATGTGTATGTGCGGGAATTGCATTAGAAGCAGAAGCCAGCTTGATCTGGTAAGCACCGACCGTCACAACTTCGTCACCTGCATTCAGGCCGCTCAATATCTGGACTTCGGAGCCGTTGTCGGCACCTAATGTCACAGGAACCTTTTTATAGGCTTCTTCATGCACGCGAACAAAGACTGAATAAACACCCTGCTCCTCGATAAGGGCGGAAACAGGGACACTGATGACATTCTGCATCGGAGCCGTAAGCAGATAGATCTCGACAAACGAGCCGGGAATAATAGCTCCCTTATTATCAAACTCGAATGTAACCGGAACATAAAAAGAGTTAGTATCGGAGGCCTTGCCATAAGAAAGCAGACGTCCACGCAGATCGGACAGTTTATAAGTCACGTTATCGTACGGCGTACGGAAATTAGCGGACTGTATAGATGGCAAGTAGTTGTAATATTTCTCTGAAACCTCCGCACGCAACACCAGGCGGCCATTCTGCGAAATCGTGGCCAACGGCTGGCCTACCGTCACATAATCACCCTCTTTCACTTGCAAGTTTTTCAGATAACCGTTTATTGGCGAAACGACCGACACCCCGTTAGCAGTCTGTTTTCCTGCTACCGCTTCCCAAGCCACCTTCGCATTCTCGTAATTCAGACGTGCCTGTTCAAAATCTTTGGCAGAAACGATCTTATCCCCTACCAGGGTTTCCATACGTTCATATTCTTTCTTTGCATTCTCATACGCATATTTGGCTTTAGCCGCCACATTACCGTCAGACAAACTGCTCGAAGCAAGACTCAGAATAGCCTGTCCCTTGCGAACAGCCGTTCCATCGACAAATGACAGGTTGCCGAATGTTACCACACCGGGAACCGTAGCCACCACAGTCGACTCCTCTCCCTGCGCAGCCATCACCCGCCCGCTTGTTTTGATCACATCGGTAAAAACACCCGGCTCAACCTTAGACGTCTGCAATCCGACTGCTTCCGCCAATGCTTTTTTAAACGAAATTTCACCGGCATGTCCTTCTCCGGTCTCTTCATGTTCATGGTCATGCCCTTCGTGATCGTGGTCGTGTCCTTCTTCGTGTTCGTGGGCTTCATGTTCATGCTCTCCATGTGCCGCAGTATTGCCATTGCAACCTGCCAGGATGTAGGCGAAAATCACCCACACTAAATATATTTTTTTCATTATGATGTATGAATTTTGATTTATGAGTTATGAATAAAAGAAGGTTCATGATTTATGATTTATATCATCAACACATAAATCATAAATCATAAATTATAAATCAAATTCATACGGAGGCGCACGAAGCCCTGACGCAGAAACAATCCACGTATCATGCAGGGACTCGATGTAGTAGGCCCGGTCATTCTCGAACAAGAGCTTGTAAAAGACCGGAACAGGAGGGTTTATATAATCAAACAATACAAGCAAAGGGAAAAGAAACTGATTCACGTTTCCATCTGTCACATGCGAGAAAATGGAAGTGTAGAGTGCGATGTTATGCCCGTTGCATCCGCAATCATGTGATTCGGAACTTCCATGCCCACCATGAGCCGCCTCGGCTGAAAGTGATTTATAGCAAGGCAACCCGTTACTATGGTGATGGTGCGGTACGACTACCGACATAAGCATCACGATACTAACAAGCAGCATCACATATTGGTATATTTTCTTTTTCACTCTCATACTTCCGATACAAAAATACGAAGTTTTTAATTACTACGCAATTATGCTTCCTAAATTAAGAAACTGTTTTGTTTTTCACCAAACCAGGCGGTTTTCATTGTCTGGCAAGGCACTTTAGTTGCCAGACACCCCCATGTTGCCACCCTTTACATCCGGGTGTACCCCCCCCTCTTCACCCGGATGTAAAGGGTGGCAACATGGGGGTGTTCGTGAAATTATGTGCTTATTTCTGCCAAAAAAAGAGATAGCTTTTGTGGAATGAAGAACCATATTGTTTTTCAATCATATGATAAAAGCTCCATATTTCATGAGTGCCAAAGGAGTGACAGAGTAGTGATAGAGTAGTGATAGAGGAAAATGTCATCTATCACTACCTCTAACGTTTAAATATCAATAACTACAGGCTCGTCAGTGATAGAGTGATAGATGAAAACAGTTTCTATGATTTCTCCCGATAGAGAAGAAAGGTATGCCAAGTGAAAACTTACTTACGAAATGACATAAATCAGGCATGGATATAAACCCATATAATCCATGCCTAAAAAATCGTGATGAAGATGTGTTTTGACATCTCCTTGTTATTAGGAAATAAGCCTTTATTTGTCCAGCTTAGCACAAATAAGTTCGGCCGCCTTCTTTCCGCTCATCAGCATACCGCCAAAGATCGGCCCCATGCGGAAACTACCACTCACCCCATTGGCAGCCATACCAGAAACGAACAGTCCCGGATAGATTTCCTTCGTATTTTCTACGGTTGTAGACTCACCCAGCTCGACATTCAGCGAACGTTCGCCGATCACGCCCCCAGTCGGAGTATTCAGCTTGATATCGTTCTTGCGAGCAACCACGCGTGCGATTTCACAGTCGTGGCCGGTTCCTTCCAGGACAGCCTTGGACATGATCGTCAGCGGGTCCACATGCATACCTTCGCGGATTACCGGAGCCCAGTTTACCACCACTCCGGCTACGGCATCGTTATGGAACACTACATCTTCTACGGAATAGCAGTTGAAAATAGTCGCACCGGCTTTCGTCGCACCATAGATCAAAGCCGAGGTCGTGTGTACGGAATCCATGATATAAGTACCGTTTCCGGCATCCTTATAACTTACACCCAACTCACGCACGATCGGCATAGCCTCTTCCTGAACCACGATATCGTTGAACATCATAGCGCCGCCCCACATACCTCCACCGGGAGCCAGCTTACGGTCGAACAAAGCCACCTTCTTTCCGGCCTTAGCCAGATAATAAGCGGCTACGATACCAGAAGGACCACCACCGACAATAGCGACATCAATAGACAAATTGCTCTTTAACTTCGCAAAGTAAGAGTCGATAATTCCTGTTGAAACAATCTGTTCCATTACAAAATAATAATTAGAGTTTAAACATCGGGAAGCACATAGAGGTAACGCTTCCCTTTATTTAGTAATTCTACCTTTTCCCTTCACGGCGTTATCCGGCAGGTTCAATGGGTATAATCTCAGCCTGTATAGTAAGGCACCCCTATGATAAGTCGAAGGCAAAGATATAATAATTATCCGAAATGCGGCGGACGCTTGTCCATTTTCCGTTCCACAAAATTCTTCATGAACGCAACCGTCTCGTCTATCCCCAACACAGAGACATCTATCGAAAAGTTGTAGGTGGATGCAACGCCCCATTCCTTATTCGTATAATAGTTATAATAAGCAGCACGCGACTTGTCGGTCTTCAGCATCAATTCCTCCGCCTGTTCGACCGTCAGGTTCTGGCTTTCGATGATCCGTTGAATACGGTTTTCCTTGTTGTTATGAATAAAGAAACTCAGGCAGTCAGGATTGTCACGAAGGATATAGTCGGCACATCGTCCGACAATCACACAAGAACCTTTTTCCGCCAGGTTACGGATCGTATCGCTCTGATACAGGAACAAACGGTCGTTAGACAGCACATCGGCATACGGCGGGAACAACCCCATATACGAATAGCCCATCGTAAAAGCATACGCCAAACCACTGGAAGCCTTCTCGTCCGCTTTCTCGAAAAACTCCTCGCTCAATCCGCTTTCCTTCGCGGCAAGCGCCATCAGTTCCTTGTCATAATAGCCGATGCCCAGCTCTTTTGCCAGCTTCTGTCCTACCTCGCGACCACCGCTGCCAAACTGCCGGCCGATGGTCAATATGATTTTATTATCCATGTCTATCTATGTTTTTGGTATCAAGACAAAGGTAAATAAAATTTATTTAGAATGAAACTTCCTGAACTGGTTTATCAAGACGAGAGCCGTAACAATCGTAGCTGTCGTGTCGGCGATCGGGATGCTGATCCATACGCCAAGTGTTCCGAACCATCGGGGAAGAATCAACAAGCAGGGAACGAGGAACAGCATCTGCCGGGTGAGCGAAAGAAAGATCGCCTTCTTAGACATCCCGATGGAAAGGAAAAAGTTTGTCGCCACCATCTGGAAACCGACAATCGGAAAGACCGCAAAGACGATATGCAAACCGTACACCGCCGCCTCGATCAGCTCCGGATCGGTCGTAAACATGCGGACGATCACCGACGGGAACAACTGACAGAGCAAAAACCCTGTTGTCGCCACCCCTATCGCCCACTTCATCGTCAACTTCGTCACTTCCGTCACACGCGAATATTGGCGGGCACCGAAGTTATAACCGGCAATCGGCTGCATCCCCTGGTTGAACCCCATGATGATCATAATAAAGAGGAATACCACCCGGTTCACGATCCCGTATGCGCCGATCGCCATATCGCCGCCATGCTCTTTCAGTCCCCGGTTAATCAGTATTACGATCAGACAGGCACAAAGATTCATCAGGAAAGGTGACATTCCGATATAAAGAATCCCCTTCACGATTTCGCTTTTCAGCCGGTAAATGCCTTTCTTGAAATGCAACAACTCCTTCGGACGGGAAAAATGAATCAACTGTCCGGTCAGCGAAATGACCTGAGAGATGACGGTAGCCCATGCCGATCCCTTGATCCCCCAACCGAAACCGAAGATAAAAAGCGGATTCAGTACACAGTTGATCACCACCGACGCCAACGTCGCATACATCGCTAATTTAGGGAAACCGGAAGAACGCAACACCGCATTCAGTCCTAGATACATATGAGTAATCACATTTCCTATCAGGATCACATTCATATAATCGCGGGCATACAAAATCGTGTTCTCGCTCGCCCCGAAGAAATAGAGGATCGGATCGAGCAACAACATAAAGACCAACGTAAATGCGAGTCCCAAAACTACGTTCAGCACCAGTACGTTTCCGAGCACCTTGTTCGCCCCTTCATAATCTTTCTGTCCCAACTTCACGGACACCAGCGTTGAAGCCCCCACCCCAACCAGAGAACCGAAAGCAGCCGCAAGGTTCATCAATGGAAAAGTCAAGGCCAAGCCGGAGATCGCCAACGGTCCTACCCCGTGTCCGATAAATATACTGTCTGCCATATTGTAGAGCGAAGAAGCGGTCATGGCGATAATGGCCGGTATGGCATACTGTGTCAACAACTTGCTGATGCGCTCGGTTCCAAGCACTAAAGGAGAATTTTGTTTACTCATGTCACAAAGATACGCAGAATCCGAAAAAAAGGTTACTTTTGTTTTCTTATAAAGTATAAAAAATGGCAGAAAATTTAATAATCAACGGTGAGAACAAGCGGGAACTATATGAGACGCTGCTTCCTCAATTGCAATCGCTGACAGCGGGAGAGACGGACGTCGTCGCCAATATGGCGAATGTCGCCGCTGCCCTGAAACAAACATTCGATTTCTTCTGGGTAGGCTTTTATGTGGTAAAAGAAGAGATGCTCGTGCTTGCCCCGTTCCAGGGGCCTCTTGCCTGCACGCGCATCCGGTACGGGAAAGGTGTATGCGGAACAGCCTGGAAGGATGCACAAACAATCATTGTCCCGGACGTAGAGCAATTTCCGGGACATATTGCCTGTAGCTCGGATTCACGGTCGGAAATCGTCGTACCGATAGTCAGAGATGGAAAAGTGGTTGCCGTACTGGACATTGACAGCGACAAGCTGAACGAGTTCGACAAGACGGATGCGGAATATCTGGAACGACTTTGCGCAATCTTACCGTTTTGAACGGTGGAAAACATATAATTGTGACAACCCTTCCCCCCCAATCCGTCCAGGAAGAATCCATATGATATAATTTGAAAAAACGGAAGCCTCAGACGGAGGTCTTCCGTTTTTTATTGTCTATTCGACCGTCACCATCTTTCCCTCCGTATTCGCCCGGACAAGATGGTCATACATCGCTTCGCAATAGACCGGAGGCAAATAGAAACGGCCGGGGTAGACAGCACAAAGATTGATACGGACCGTCACTTGCTTTCCGGCAGGCAGATAGTCAATATAGCTGTAAGCACGATCGTCACGAATATCTTGGTAATTGACACCTGTCACCCGATTGTCAACCGTGTCGCCTGTAAGGAAGCGCGTGTTCAATATCTCCCAACCAGCCGGAAAAACCTCAGTCAGCACCAGGTGGTTATAGCCACGAGGAGACGAATTTGCGACGGTCACCACAGCCGTGAAGTTCGTACCCTGCTGCAAAGCGGAGGTATTCACCGGATGGCCGTCATGATCCATATAGCTGACGGCGAGCGTAAGACCGTTCGCATAGGCTTCCTCTTTACCCTCGGCTGGGATACCTTCAGCCACGAGGCGGGCGAACAGAGTGGATTTGCCGGTGTTCTTCAACTCTAAGGAGGCAGAAAAGGCAGTCTTGTCAAGCAAAGTCTCCGTCCAGATGTTCCGAGTGGTGGAAACCTTCTTCGTCTTGCCGTCTACGGCATAGGAGAAGTCCATCAAGCCGGACATCTTATATTTCTCCATATAGTCGGAAAGAGCCACCAGGCCGAATGCCGTGGATTGCGTGCTCAGCCAATCGTCGGATGCGAGCGTCTTGGATATTTCATTCGCCAAGAGAGCCGCTTCCTTGCCGTCTCCGAGTAGACAGAACGTCATCAGGCGGATCGAAGTATCACGCAAGTCGCTGCCGAACGTCTGATCGTATCCGGAACAAGCCGTTGTCAGAGCCGTTGTCTTTACAACCAACTCTTTCGATACATCCGGACGTCCGACCAAAGCATAACCCGCCGCCAACAGATAGCGACTCATAGACATGAGCGTCTTACTCTCTTTCAGGCGATTCATGGCGCCGACCTCGGCAACTTGCCCTAAAGCGAGGACAAACAGGCGGTATGCCTGCGTCATTTCTTCGGATTCGGCAGAATAGGAGGCTTCCGGTTTCCAGTTACGGGCAATACGGCTCAAATCATTCAACGCATTCCGCTTCATGCCTTCGGGTACAAGGTAACCTTTCTTCTCCGCTTCGAGCAGAAAGTGGATGGCATAAACAGTCCCCCAAGCATTGGGAGCCGTTCCACCAGGCCAGTAGGAGAAGGAACCGTCTACCGTCTGGTAGGAACGCAGGCGACGGATCACTTCTTTCACGGTCGCTTCAGTCGATTGCTCCTGTTCGCGGGTCAACGAGGCGACCCCGCTCAAGTACAGTTGCGGGAATGCCTTCGAAGTGATCTGTTCAACACATCCATGCGGGTAGCCCAACAGGTAGGACAACCGCGTGGAGAGGTTGACAGGTTGGACATCCGACATTTCGAGCACAAGGGAGTTCGTACCCTCCACGCCGGGAAGGCCGACCGTCCCTTTCCAGCTCTTTCCGGCTTCGAGCGTCACAGGTGTCACCTTGATTTGCGGACGGCGTACGGAACGGATTTCGATATCGGTTTCATATACAGACTTTTCACCACCGCCGGTAGCCGTGATCTTCACGTGTCCGGCTCCGGGGGTATCTTTCACACGAATGCGGAACTGCGCCAGTTTGTCACTGACCGTTTCAAAGTGCAGCATATGGCTCTTCTCGCCGACTACCTCCATATTGCCGGAGCAGGCGATCGTGACCTGCACGTCTCCAACTCCTTTTTCGGTGGCAAAGACGGTAGCAGGAACCACCATCTCCTCTCCTATGCCGATAACGCGCGGGAGTGTGCCGAGCAGCATGACAGGCTTGCGCACGAGCACGCTCTTCTCCGTGTTGCCGTAAGCCTCCCCGTTTCCAGCGACGACCATGACGCGGACACGGCCGTTGTAGTTCGGCATCTTATAGGTATGCTGCCGTTTTTCTCCCTTTTTCAGCAGAAACGGACCGGCAAACTGCACGACCGGCTTAAAGCGGTTCACTATCGCCTTCGGACCTTTGTTCAAGGCATCGTCGCCGCCAATACTGAACAGTTGCTCGATACGGCCGCCATACGCGCCAACCACGTAGTTGTACAAATCCCAGGTATTAACCCCCAATGCCTCGCGGGCGTTAAACGCCTGCCAGGGATCGGGTGTGCGAAAGCGGGTTAGGTCAAGCAACCCTTCGTCGACAATCGCCAGTGTGTAGGCCATCTCGCGACCGTTCTTTTCGGAAACCATCACGTGGCAAGGTGCTTCAGGCTTGACCTCATCCGCCATATGGATAATCGGGGCCAAATGGCTTTCAGGAGATGTAACCGTGAAGGGGACGACACCGTACATGCGGATCGGCAGGTCGTTCTTCGTGACACCATGCGGTTGCAAGAGTGTTATATAAAGGTACGCGTTTGGCTGCATATCCGGAGTGACGGCGAGCTTGACCGTAGTCTGCCCGTCGTTGCACATGTGCTCAGTGGTCGAAAGGACACGTGTTCCGTTCTCAATGCTGATGATCGCGCGGCTTCCCTTGACAGAGGGGAAGGTAACAACGATCTGTTCGCCTGGTGCGTATGTGTCCTTGTCGGTCTTGAAGGTTAGCATATTGGCGGAGGAAGAACCGTCAGCATCGCGTCTGCCTTCACTGTAAGGCCAGTCGAAATAGTTCATCACACCGGTAGAGTGTTTGCTCTCTTTGTCTTTCACCGAGATAAAATAGGTTCCCCAATCGGCATCGGCATATCTCAGGTTGAAGGAGGCCATACCATTCGTACCAGTACGGACGGTGAAGGTTTTCACCGGTTTGTTGTACGAATTCGAGACATAGTTCGCCAGGCTCCCGTTATCTGAGCTCCACCACCAGTACCAATGGACTTTATAGACTTTCACTTCGAGTTCAGTATTGGCTACCGCCTGTCCGAGATAGTCGACGGAAGCTACTTCATATTTATATTCGGTTCCGGTCTTCAGCGGTTCCCCATCTTGCTGGGGCGACTTGATGCCGGCATAGCGACGGTAGGGTGAATAGAACGCCCGATTGGCGTCGATGCTGAAATCACCGGATTCCTCATACACACGGGTGACGAAACTCGCCAACAACATACCGGGAGCCGAGGCGCCGATCTCGAAACGGGCTTTGATGGTGGCGTCGCCCGCTGCATCGGTCACACCGGAGATCACTTTGCTTTCTTCGCTGTTGAAGATTTTCGAAGGATCATCGAAATAGAATTTCTTATAGCCGGAAAAGGTGGTCGGGGTCGAGATAAAGGTTCCCTGAATATCGTATTTCAGATTGCGGGCAGTTGCTCCCTGTAGCCATTCCACGTGCATAGCGGCATCGAGCGGTTCGCCTCGGAGCAATTTTTTGGGGGGCATCGTAAGGGATATCTTCAAGCGGTTCGGTTTGATCGTTTCGATACGGAGACGCTTCGTAAAGGTGACGCCGCCGACATTCACGTTGACGTTCCAAGCGCCTGTCGGCGCATCGGGTTCGGTCGGCATATCGAAAACATAAAGTCCTGCTTCGCCTTTTGTCTGTGTCTTGCGCAGGTAGAACTGGCCGAGCGGATTGTAAAGTTCCATGATGACCGGATGGTTAGCAGGGAGCATCCGGCTGCGGTCGTTCAACATAAAACCGAGATGCAGCGTGTCGCCCGGACGCCATACACCGCGGTCGCCGTAGATGAAGCCCTTGATGCCTTTCTGCACGACTTCTCCGGAGACATCGAACGAACTCAGCGAAAGGGCGGAACCGTCGTCTACACGAAGATACGAGCGTTGCTGTCCGAGGGAAGCAGTCAGATAGAACGGCTTGCCGTTTTTCAGCGAGAAACGCACCTGCCCTTTGTCGTCTGTCACGCCGGAGGCTAATTCCTGACGCTGGTAGTTGTAGACAACGACTTTGACACCTTTCTCTGGATGGGTGCTCAGAATGTTATGTACAAGGACAGTCATATCGTTATCTTCGCCGGCCATCGCCAACAGACCGAGATTGGTGGCGAGGACATTCTTGCCGACGGTCGTATTATAATAATAGCTGTTGGAACAGGGGTCGCCACGTTTGCTATAATCGTAGTCGGACCAGTCGAAGTCGCCGTTATAGTAGTAATAACCGCCTCCATCGAAACGGCTACTTTCTTCCTTGAACTTGATCTCATCATCGGCAAGCAGTTGTTCTTTACTTTTCTTGACGAGGTCTTCGCAGGGATAGGCGGACAAATCCCGGTTGAACGACAGTTCCACCCGGTAGATGGCGCCGGGTTCGGGATCGATCAGTTCTTTCAAATCGATCGCGTAGGTATTCCAACGACTGAGATCCTGGGTGGCGTCTTCATCGAGGAAGATCGTTTTACGCGCGATCAGGCGACCGACACGCATCAGGTCACTCGTTCCTTCGAGATCATTCACCTGAAGGAATTGTCCGATGTTCTGTTCGAATATCTTGATGACACGCACTACTACGCCGCGCAAGTAGACGGCTTGAAAAGGAATAGTCAGTTGTGTGGACTGTGGGATGATCACACCATTGCCGATAAAACGGACTTCCGGCTTTTCATCACTGACTACGATCTGACGAACGACGCTTTCTTTCAGGTTCAGCCCGTTTTTGCTTCTGATGTTCTGGCTCAGATGAACATTAAGGGCACCTTTGCTACCTGCATCGGGATAAAGGCGGAGCTTATTGCCCTCGACATTGACGGTCTCCGATTTGTTACCGTCGATCCAGGCAAGTCCCTGCATGTTTTGTGCCGCATCGAGTAGTTTCGTAAAGGTGACTTCGACGTAACGTTCCGGCTCTGCGACATATTCGACTTCATACACGGCAAAATCATTCAGTTCGGGAATATCGACAGATAGCAGTTCCTCCTCCGGCACTTTCAGTTTATTCGGGGCTACGGATAATTTAAAGGCACGTGTCGCATCCGTCCCGGCCTGTATGTTCGAGATAGAAATTTCATGCCTCTTTCCGTCGGGACTATGTTGCCATCTGGCATTCGCCTTTTCGGAGAAACGGACAAGCGACTCTACAGTTTCGGGAATTTCCCTGTCCGGCGTAAATACCGAGCAGACAATGTCGTAGCCGTTTTCATTCTTCCGGTTGATATCGACGGATTGCAGGTTGGCACGCAACAGCAAAGGCTGCGTCGAGAATCTGAATGAGAAATATTTGTCCTTTCGTTCCGTATCAAACCACTCTGATAGATCAGCCTTTACCTCGTAACGAGTGTCGCGCTCAAAACTCTTGGATGGCTTGAATACGATCGTCCGGTTATTTTCAAATGCGAACTCGCCGACTGTCTCGGGCTTGATCTTGACCAGGTCACGAAGTTGGTCAGGCTCCATTCTGTCAACTGCTATTTCCTGGTTGAAAATCAGATATACGGGCGTATATCTTGAAATCGTACCGGAGGTAAACGCCTCCACATAGGGATTGAAAGGGATCTCTTCGGATTCGCTTTTACCTTTTCCACATCTGCTGAATAAAAACAAAAAACAACAGGCACAGATATAATACAGATATTTCGCCATATTTCCTGAATTTAACAGTTACACTTTCGACAAACAGACTGTCTGCGAATATAAGCATTTTTATGTACATTATTATTCTTATTTTTTACCAAATGGTAATTTCTGGCCGGACTTAAAGGACTACTTTTGCAAACTCTGTCCTCGCCCTTCCTCACTTATTGGGAGAAAGGGGATTATGGCTGGCAATGCCATGTGCCGAACTGATTATTTTTATCGCGTTAACAGCTGATTATCAGTATCGGAACAAGATACGCAAGGTGGCGGAATAAGGCAGCTATCCTCTGGCATTCCGCATCACCCGCTCTATCGCATCATTCATCTGCGCGATGGACTCCAGACCAAGTGTCATGCAATGCAAGTTACTTTCGGTAACAGCAAAACGGATGGAACGTTCGCGTTCGGCATCAGAAACATGTTTGCCTTCACCAAAAATTTTCATTCCGATAAGCCCTTTGCCTTTCTTGCGTGCCTTGCCTAAAAGTTCGTTTACGGCTTCGACCGTCCCATCCATATGGCTTTGGAACGGATTCAAGCGGGCGAGGATAACGTCACACCACGGATTGTCGACTGCCTCGACCAGCGCTTCCCAGTTATGACAGGAGACGCCGACAGCTTTCACGATACCATCCTGCTTGGCTTTCGCCAGGCCGTCCATATAAAATTTACGAGTTTCCGCCCAGTCGCCTTTCGTCATACAGTGCAGTAGGAGGATATCGAAATAGTCCGTACCAACTTCCTGGCGGAAACGGTCGAGGGTTTTGCTGACCGACTCGCGTTTTTCCGACCCTTCGTCGTAGGTCCACATCTTCGTCATCAGCGTGAGTTTCTCACGAGGCAACTCTTTCAGGGCTTTTCCGACAAATGGTTGCGAACCGTACATATCGGCCATATCGAAGAAGCGAATACCGCGTTCATAACCGTGACGGGCTATCTTCACAAAGTTATCCAGTCCGAGCCGGGTCTGATTGGACTGGTAATTCCAGCCTTTCGTCCCGGTTCCCATAGCTATACGAGAGACTTTCAATCCGGTCTTTCCCAGTTTCACCCTGTCGACCGATATATCCGAAGGTACGGTCATCTGTATGTTGGCAAGTCCTGTGCGGACTAACGATAAACCGGCTACTCCGGCAATCCCAGTCTGAATAAATTTACGTCTGTCCATCTCTATAATTTTTAGGTAATACTTTCTTTAATATCAAATAACCGCACAAGCCTGAAATAAACGAACCGGCAAATACGCCCAACTTTGCCTGATTCAATAGCTCTACTCCGACATCAGGCATCCCGGCAAAAGACAGGTTCGCGATAAAGAGAGCTACCGTAAAACCGATACCGCCCAACATCGACACCCCGAATAGGTTCCGTTTGCTCACCCCTTCCGGCATCGTAGCAAGACGCAAACGGACAAAAATATAGGTGAACAGGAAAATACCCAGCGACTTTCCGGCAAACAGGCCGAAGAATACCGCCAACGGGATTCCCGGTAACGAACCGATCCCGATATCCCCGAAAGTAACGCCTGCATTGACAAAAGCGAAGAGCGGCAGGATCAGATAATTGACTAACGGATGGAGTTTGTTGGCAATGCTTTGCAACGGACTGATTGTTTTGTCCGCCAATGAATGAATATTGTTGAGAACTTGAATCTGTGTCGATGAAAGAACCGCCGCTTTCCGGGAATGACGCACTTCTGTGTAATCCAGCATATCCAGATAGCCGGTCATTTCACAAGTGAAATCATCCAGCTTAACAACCGGACGAGCCGGAACGGTGAATGCGACCAGCACACCCGCTATGGTCGGATGAATACCCGACTCAAGAAATAGCATCCACACAAAGAAACCTATTATATAGTAGAAAGCAATGTTATTCACCCTCATCCTTCCCCCTACATATAGCAAAGCCAGCAAGGCGAGTGAGATCAGAAGTGGCTCAAACGCAATCTCACCACTATAAAACAAGGCGATAATAATGATTCCGCCGATATCATCCACCACCGCCAATGCCGTCAAAAAAATACGCATGCTGAGTGGAACCCGTTTTCCCAACAACCCTAAAACAGCCAAGGCAAAGGCGATATCGGTCGCCATCGGAATAGCCACACCTCGCACTTCGGGTGCCGAATGACAAACCAGAAAATAAAACAATACCGGAACGATCATCCCGCCGCAGGCCGCAATAATCGGAAGCAGCGCTTTCCGTACCGAACTCAACTCCCCAATCAGAATTTCCTGCTTAATCTCCAATCCAATCACAAAAAAGAAGACTGCCATCAAGGCATCATTCACAAAGACCAGCATCGGCATCACTTCTCCATGATGCATAAACGGTGTGAAATTACCTATCTTCAAATCAATCGGATGAGATAAGATGTTATGGTAGGACTCCGCCCAAGGGGAATTGGCAAATAGCATAGCAAGAATCATAGCCATGAATAATAAGATACTCGCATTCGGTTTTTGCATAGCAAAACGACGCAACGGTTTAAGGATAACGTTGATGGTTCTATCCATATGGTATTTAAATATTTATGGGAAGCGGCGTGCAAACCGCTTCCCTTTGATTTTTTCCTAACAACTGTCCGCCTATTTGCCAGCTTGCTCCAACTTGTAAGCGCTGCGGGTCAGTTTTTCAACCCACACGACAAATATACCAGTTAAAATTAAATTAAACACTATGGTGAGCACGGAAATCATAAGCGCTGGGCCTCCTAAATTGTAGCCAAGCGCGATAAAGATAATTCCGGCCCCTACTTCACCGCGTGTAAACATACCAATCGATAGCGCCAGACGTTCGCGCTTCCGTCTTTCCCGATAGAAAAACAACGGGAACAGTTTCCCGATATTGGACAGAACGAAACAATCACGACATGCAGGATGATCATCGGCAAAGACATCATCGGCTGCGCTCCGGTTATTGTTGTCGCTTCTACAGACTGCGCGGCAAGTCCACTCCGAAAAAGACTGGCATGCTGACTCCTACCAAGAACATAAAGAGGAATGAGACAGCCGTCGCCACATTGTGCTCAACCTTCGTATCAATATGCTTATGTCTCATCACCATACCCAATACAAACGCAGGTAACAGAACCTCGATATGAATGCTGGCATCTTCACCATAGAAGTATTTGGACACCAAATAAACAACCTGCGTAATCCCGCAGGTAAGGACGGCATAGAAAAGAATTGCCTTCCAATCCTGCCGCATGTCATAACTGCCCATCTTTCTCCATCCGATGACCAGAAGGACCATCACGATCAAAATGATAACGCCCAACTGCCAGCGCAAGCCTACCATCATAATCTGCAAAGGAATCATCAACAGAATCGTATCAAGGTCGTCGAAGATTGCCAATACCTGCACCTTCTTGTATACCCAAGAAGATTTCAACCCTGCCGCCGCCAACATTGTAAACAGTATACCGGCTGAAGTCGGGGCTGCAAACCGGCTCAACAAAAGGTTTTCTTTCCAAGCTTCTCCACTGTTCCAGTAAATATCGGGAAGCAACACGAACATATAATATAACGCCACGAAGATCCAGGGGAAAGCAGCCGTCGCCATTGCAATAAAATAATCTTCGGTATAGGACCGCCAACGGCTTTTATCCATTTCGAACTCCCGTCCCACATTTATCATGATAAAGGCCAGGCAGACATACAACAGGGTATTGGAGACCGTCTTCACCGACGAATACCCCTCACCTACCATCGCCGGCAGGAATTGAGATACGACCAATCCCAACATCAGAAAAAAAGAAAATAAAAGAATCTTCTTCATTATTTACAAATTGTTTTTGTTTAGAATTATAATAATATAACAACTTACTTAAAATTCGGTTCTGGGAATATAGACACTTTCCACCTTTAATAACCGCGCTTTCAAACGTTCGGCCTCTCCTTTGCGGATACGAAGGGTCATTTCACAATCCATTTCAAACTTTTGGGAGACGATCACTGGATTCTCTTCCTTGACAATGCGCATGATTCCGTTCAGATAAGGGTATTCGAACGCAATGGTGATATCTTCATCAACAGTGCGCTCTTCTATCTCGGCAGCAGCTATTGCTTCGGCGGCGGCTGTCCGGTAAGCAACAATCAAACCGCTCGTCCCTAATTCGATTCCGCCGAAATAGCGGATCACGACGATCAGGATATCTGTCAACCCGTTCGAGTTGATCTGTCCCAGAATCGGTTTTCCGGCAGTAGAGGAAGGCTCGCCGTCATCGTTCGCACGAAAAGTTAGGCGTTCGGGACCTAACATATAGGCCCAGCAGACATGGCGGGCGTCATAATACTGTTTACGATATTTGTCCAGTTGCTCTTTCACCTCTTCCACCGTACGCACCGGGATCGCATACGAGATAAAGCGGCTGCGCTTCTCCGTATAGTACCCTTCAGCTATCTGCTTAATGGTCTTGTAACTGTCGTCCGCCATCTTTTAATCCGGTATATGGGTTTCCTGTTCTTCCCGGAAAGCCCGGAAATCTTTCATTATCTCTCCTATCTCCTCAATAAAATAAGGGTCTTTCACGTGCTTCTTCACCTCCTCATAATAGGTTTCGATGGCCTTCAATGCACACAAATCCTGTCCGCGCAGCAGAAAGTAAGGTTCTTCCTTCTCCACGCATTGTTTAATCATCTGAATAGGATTCTTCATTTCTTATCGCTTTTTAATTCGTCTTTCAAAAATGGAGCCGTATAGCTCTTCGTTTTCGCTTTTACCATTTCTTCGGGAGTTCCGGTGAAAAGGACCTGCCCGCCGTTACGTCCGCCTTCGGGACCCATATCGATCAGATAGTCGGCACATTTGATGACATCGAGGTTATGCTCGATGACGATGATCGTATTACCCTTATCCACCAATTTATTCAGGACGCCCAACAAGACCCGTATATCTTCGAAATGAAGACCGGTCGTCGGCTCGTCCAATACGTAAAGCGTCTTGCCCGTATCTTTCTTGGCCAGTTCGGTCGCCAGTTTGACACGCTGGCTCTCACCGCCGGAGAGAGTCGTGGAAGGTTGCCCCAACTTGATATAACCCAGGCCTACATCCTGCAAAACCTTCACTTTCGACAAGATCGAGGGAATATTCTCGAAAAACTCCACCGCCATATTGATCGTCATATCCAGAATATCCGCAATGGATTTCCCGCGAAAGCGGACTTCCAACGTTTCCCGGTTGTATCGCTTGCCATGACATTCTTCACAGGGAACCAGCACATCCGGCAGGAAATTCATCTCGATCGTCTTGTAACCGTTCCCTTTGCACGTCTCGCAACGTCCGCCGGAGACATTGAACGAGAAACGTCCGGGTTTGTAGCCACGCACTTTCGATTCAGGCAGATCCACAAACAGATTGCGGATATCCGAAAAGACGCCGGTATAAGTAGCCGGATTACTTCTCGGCGAACGTCCGATCGGTGACTGGTCCACATTGACTATCTTATCCACATTGTCTATCCCTTCGATTGATTTGTAAGGCAACGGATCTTCCAGGGAACGATAGAAATGCTGGCTGAGAATCGGCTGCAAGGTCCGGTTGATCAAAGAAGACTTTCCGCTACCGGACACGCCCGTGACACAGATCAGCGTACCCAACGGGAACGTGACATCCACATTCCGCAGATTATTCCCGCTCGCCCCTTTTATCGTGATAAACTGTCCGTTTCCTTTCCGCCGCTCTTCCGGAACGGCAATCTCCGTCTTCCCGTTCAGGTAGGCCGAAGTAAGCGTGTCAGCTTTCAACATTTCTCCGGGAGTTCCGGCAAAAACAACTTCTCCTCCTAGACGACCAGCCTTCGGTCCCATATCGACCACATAGTCCGCATTCAACATCATGTCTTTGTCATGCTCGACCACGACAACAGAGTTGCCCGTATCGCGCAACTCTTTCAACGAGTTGATCAAACGAACGTTATCCCGCTGGTGCAACCCTATACTCGGTTCATCCAAGATATAAAGTACATTGACCAGCTGGCTACCGATCTGGGTCGCCAAACGGATGCGTTGACTCTCGCCCCCCGATAACGTCGCCGAAGCACGGTTCAACGCGAGATAGTCCAATCCGACATCTAACAGGAATTTCAGACGTGAACGGATCTCCTTCAAGATTTCGACAGCAATCTGCCTCTGCTTAGGATTCAACTGCTCCTCGACACCCTCCAACCACTCATACAATTCAGAGATATCCATTGCCGAAAGTTCGGCAATATTCTTTCCGGCTATCTTATAATGCAGCGCTTCCTTGTTCAACCGCTGCCCGTTACATTCCGGACAGGTAGCCATCCGTATAAACTGTCCCGCCCATTTCTGCGCGGAAGCGGAAGCCTCGCTCTCCTGCTGCATCAGGATATATTTGGCAACTCCTTCATACGACAGGAAATAATTGGAAGTACCCAGCGAATCGTTTTTTATTTGCAGGCGTTCGTCCGTCCCGTTCATGATCTCATCGACCGCTTCTTCTGGGATGTCTTTGATCGGGGTTTTCAACGTTACGCCATATTTCTCGCAAATAGCTTCGATCTGCCAGAATATCAGTGAATTCTTATATTTTCCCAACGCCACAATACCGCCACTGTAGATACTGAGCGAGGCATCGGGCACGATCTTGTTCATGTCCAACAAATTGACCTGTCCCAGTCCTTTACATTTCGGGCAAGCACCCTGCGGAGAGTTGAACGAAAAATTATGGGGAGCTGGTTCACTGTAAGACAAACCCGTCACGGGGTCCATCAACCGGCGGCTGAAATGGCGCACTTCGTTTGTCTCGGCATCCAGCACGAGTACCAAGCCGTCACCCTGCTTCATAGCGACACGCAGGCTTTCTTTCAAACGACGTTCGTCCGATTCCGAAACGATCAGTTTATCGACCACAACCTCGATACTATGCATCTTATACCGGTCGAGCTTCATGCCATGAAAGATCTCTTTCATCTCACCATCTACCCGGACATTCAGATAGCCTTTTTTTCGCATCTGTTCGAAAAGTTCCTTATAATGTCCCTTACGATTACGGACAAGCGGGGCAAGCAGATAGGTCTTCTTCCCTTTATACTGGTTCATAATCAGTTCCAACGTCTGCTCTTCGGTGTATTTCACCATCTTCTCGCCGCTCAAATACGAATAAGCCTCTCCCGCCCTTGCATAAAGCAGACGGAAAAAGTCATAAACCTCGGTAGTCGTCCCCACTGTGGATCTCGGATTCTTGTTTGTTGTTTTCTGCTCGATTGAGATAACAGGGCTCAGACCAGTGATCTTATCCACATCCGGCCGTTCCATATTTCCCAAGAAGTTACGCGCATAAGCGGAGAACGTCTCCACATAACGGCGTTGCCCTTCCGCAAAAATCGTATCAAAAGCCAAAGACGATTTACCACTACCGCTCATACCGGTAATTACGGAGAGCTTGTTACGAGGTATGTCGACATCTATATTCTTCAAATTATGGACACGCGCGCCTAAAACGGAAATACGGCCGCCTTCCAATGCATTCTTATCCTTCATCATTTTTCAGTTTTCTTATTTCACCACCCAGGCCGGATTATGCACATAGGTGTTAGGCGTTTTATAATACATATCAGATTCTTTCGGGATCCGGATCGTATATGTTTTTCCTGCTGTCAGCAATTTACGATCTCGCAACCAGGGATTGAAACGTTTCAAATCGGCATAGGTGACACCATTCTTCTTGGCGAAATCAGACAAATCCTGAATATCCGTCGAGACGGCAACACTCTCGCATACGATCGGTTTATACAAATCCTGCGCCCTTAGCACGAACCCATATTTATAAGGAGCTTCGAATATCTGCTTGATAGCCATGATACGATAGACATAGCGGGTAGTCTCTTCCACCAGCCAAAGATCAAACGAACTATCCGCATCCTGCTTGACAAGCTCTCCCGATATGCGTCCCATACCGGCGTTATAGGAAGATGCGACCATCGCCCAGTCTCCATATTTTTCATAGGCAGCTTTCAGATAACGGCAGGCAGCTTCGGTAGCCTTTGCCACGTCGCAACGTTCATCGACCGTAGGTGTTATCGTCAACCCGTACTGACGGGCCGTTCCTTCCAGCAATTGCCAAGTCCCTACTGCCCGTGCAGGCGATGAGACCCGTGGATCGAGATGGCTCTCGATCACCGCCAGATACTTGAAGTCGTCCGGAATGCCATTGGCTTTCAGGATCGGTTCGATTATCGGGAAATAGCGGTTTGCCCGCTTGATCAGCAACATGGTAGTAGAATGGAAATAGGTAAAGCTACTCAATTCCCGGTCAAAACCTTCATGCATATTATAACGCGTCAAATCGATATCTTTTCCGCAAAAAGAGACGGAAGAAGGAATATCAGGCGACATGGTCACCGATGAAACGACCGGACGTTGGTCTTTCACTTTTTCCGAATCACTCGAACCAATGGAGAGGCAGGCGGTCAGGCACACAGCACTACCCACCACAAAACCGACTATACTATTACTGTTCAATAATTTCATCATCAATCTTCTTGGGTCTAAGAATATTTATAGAACCTTTTTTATTATATTTAATACCATCCGATCCCACTGCATCTATCACATAAAAATAGACGCCGGGAGCGACATATTTCCCACCTTTTTTGCCATCCCACCCTTCAGCCGGATTAGTAGAATGGAACATCTGTACTCCCCATCGATTAAATATCCAGCACTTATAGGTCACAAGCGATTTGTAGGCGACACGAAATTCATCATTGATACCAGGCGTCGTACCTGGCGAGAAAGCGTTCGGGATCTGCAATTCCGATTCTGCAATCTTGATTTCAATAGAATTGGAAACCGCCTCGCATTCTCCTGTCGCGTTGCTGACAGTCGCAACCGCCGTATAATCACCTTTCTCCGTAAACGTATAGTCGATCTCCTCATCCCTATATTCCACCAGCGGATTCTCGATCCCGTTTTCCTGATCGCTCCTATATATTTTCCAAGTATACAGTGTCGCTACCGGATCATTGGCATACGCCCGAAAAGTGACCGTTGCCGGAGCGGAAATATATTCCCCATCTCCAGCTGTCATATTCTCCGCATTATCCATTATAAACGTCGTATCGACATGCACTTCGACGGCCACCGCCTGATAGGTATCCGAAGTGATTGATTTCTCTATTCCGAAATGTTTTGCAAACTGATCACCGGAAAGTGTGACTTCCGTATCGCACAACGGAATTGTTTCGTTATCGTTTATCTTTGTCGAATAAGGCCCTTCCGTCAGTGATCTTTGCACATTCTTGGGCGAAAAATAGTTGTTGTCTTCAGACCACTCCAATGTCTGATAAGCGACATTAAACTCCCGCTTCACCGTTATCCGATTTCCCGTCGGGGTATAATAATACATAACTGGGACAGTCGGAGAACCTTCCAGCCAAAAGCCGTCACAATTTCCTTTGACTGTAATGCTTTCGACATTAAAAGCGTATTTACTATAATCAATGATCCATACATACCAACCATTCAAACCGGAAGCCGGATCTTCCACATAATACCCGGCATCCTCCTCTATATTCCGAACAACGGATGTCTCCCCATTCTGTTCACACGGAACAGGTTCCCGGTCCAATGCCTTTTGCTTATATCGATACCATTGATGATTAGTAGACGAAGATGTATAGCTAATCTCCACATTATCCATTCCATACACCAAATAAACTCGTATACGATTCCCTGGATTCTCCAACAAATAAGGAACCCCATTTCCTCCTGTAACCGTATATTGCTGTGCCTGGATGGCCAACATCACAAACAAGAAACAAATCAATCCTCCCAGTTTCCTAATTTCCGTTCTTAGCATATACATAACCTAATTAGTTTACAAAATTACTATTTTATACGGATTTATACGGAGATAAATGCCTTTTTATTGTATTATCCAGACCTCAATCCTTTAAAAACCGTGGCTTTTTGTTCCATAAAAATACAAGGTTTTCCCTAAAAGTATCTATCTGTTTGAAAAGAAATTCTTCGTTTGAAAGGAAAATATCTGCCAATTTGGACAGCGACTGGCATTTAAAAAACATATCTGTTTCGAAAATACAAAAAAAGAGGAGATGCAATCAAGCATAACCTCTTTTCTTTTTTATCTTGATGAAAGATTATTTACACATATCGCGAATGATCTGAATCAGCTCGTCACCAATCTCTTCCGCTTCCTGCATCGTGTGAGCTTCGGAATAAATACGGATAATCGGTTCCGTATTGCTCTTACGCAGATGCACCCATTTTTCAGGGAAGTCGATCTTCACACCATCGATATCGGTGATATCATACTGGGCAAATTTCTCTTTTACTTTTGCCAAGATAGCATCTACATCGATATCTGGAGTCAGTTCTACTTTCTTCTTGGAAATGAAGTACGGAGGATAGGAAGCACGCAGTTCGCTTGTCTTCATCTGCTTCTTTGCCAGATGAGTCAGGAACAAGGCGATACCCACCAAAGCATCACGACCGTAATGGCTGGCCGGATAGATCACACCTCCATTGCCTTCGCCACCGATAATAGCATTAGTCGCTTTCATCTTCGTTACGACATTCACTTCGCCCACTGCTGCCGCATTGTACTCGCAACCATGAGCACGGGTAACGTCACGAAGCGCACGGCTTGAGCTCAGGTTGCTGACCGTATTGCCCGGTGTATGACTCAAAACGTAGTCGCTGACAGCCACCAGTGTATATTCTTCTCCAAACATCTCCCCGTCTTCGCTGATAATAGCCAGACGGTCTACGTCCGGATCAACAACAAAACCGACATCGGCTTTGGCATGCTTCATCAGGTCGGAGATCTCCGTCAGGTTTTCAGGGATCGGTTCCGGATTATGTGCAAAGTTACCGTGAGGAGCACAATGCAACTTGAAAATTTCCTTTACCCCCAAAGCTGAAAGCAATTCAGGAATAACAACACCGCCTACCGAGTTTACACAGTCGATAGCGACACGGAAATTAGCAGCTCTGATAGCCTCGACATCCACCAAATCCAGCTTCAACACACTCTCGATGTGCTTTTGATTGTAAGTATTATTAACATAGACTTTTCCTAAATTGTCGACATCAGCAAATACGAAACTTTCTTCAGCAGCAATCTTCAGCACCTCGGCACCTTCGGCAGCATTCAAGAATTCCCCCCGTTCGTTCAATAACTTCAGGGCATTCCATTGTTTCGGATTGTGGCTGGCAGTCAAAATGATACCGCCACAAGCTTCTTCCCAGGCAACAGCTAACTCGGTAGTCGGAGTAGTAGCCAGATCGATATCTACCACGTCAAAGCCCATTCCCGTAAGCGCACCGAGAACGACTTGTTTAACCATCGGACCAGAGATACGTGCATCACGACCTACCACGATCTTGTTTGTTGTCACCTTCGTGTTTTTCTTAATGAATGTAGCATAAGCAGCCACAAACTTAACAATAGCCAACGGATTGAGCCCGTCTTCCGGGTTCCCGCCTATTGTTCCACGGATACCAGAAATAGATTTAATCAGTGTCATTTAGTTAGATTTATTTTATAAAAGTATACTTCACTTTCTCAAAAAACACAGGTGTCCCTGAGCTTTGAAAATCACTGCTCATCAGTTTAAACGGAACGATCAGTTTGACAACCGCGCTGTCTCCCACGTAAGGAAGTCCGGCACCTAAACCTTCACAAATAAACATATCCCATGTATAAGAGTAATCAGGATTCAAAGAAGTATAATAACCATATCTGAACTCTACCGGATGTGTACCGTTTGAATTAGGACCGAGCAGGTCGACGGTACCGGTTCCCATGCTACTGTTTTCCATAAACATCCGGGCGATGAAACGGGAACGGATCGCCGTTTGTCCCAGTACCGCACGTTCACTGTTTCCTTTATTGACGATATTCAGATAAACACCATTATCCAACTCAACAAATTCATTTTCCTTAAAAATGCTGTCAGTCGGAAATTCTTCCAGAAAAACCAATCCACTATCCGCACGCAAACGATCAATAGCTTTCTCCTGGGCCTTCAACATATCAGTGTATGACTTTGTCTTGTCACACGACACCACCATTATGGCGGTGCACATAATCAACAGGATATAAAAACCTCTCTTCATCTGTTACCTATTTATTGTAAATGAATGGCAAATGTATACAATCTCCGCCACATCTCAGTCATGTTTATCTAAATCTTCTGTTTTATTAGGATTAAATTCCTCCAGGCCTTTTTCAAATACGGCAACAGCATCGGCCAATGAGCCATAAAATTCTCCACCCGAAGCATTTTTATGTCCGCCGCCATTGAAATAGCGGCTTGCAAACTGGTTGCAGGGGAAATCACCGACAGACCGAAGCGAAATCTTCACATAATCCTTATCTTCGCGAATAAAGACACTGAAAGCCACATTTTCGATGCTCAACGGCAGATTGACAAATCCCTCCGTATCACCCGTCACATAATGGAAACGGTTCATCTCTTCCAGCGAAAGCGTGATCAGAGCGGCATGTTGCTCCGGATAAACTTTCATTTTTTCATACAGAACGTATCCCATCATCCGTAAACGGCTTTCCGAATATACCTGGTTCACTTTCCGGTAGATCAAATCCTTATCGATACCTTTCTTGATCAGTTCGCTTATGATCGTATAAATTTCCGGCTTATTCGAATTGTAGGTAAACGAACCGGTATCCGTCATCATACCCGTATAAATACAAGCGGCACAATCTTTATTGATCAGGTCGAACATCCCCATACGACAGATGAAACGGAAAACCATTTCGCTCGTAGACGACATTTCAGGATATGACATCGTAACCCGGCAAAAATCTGCCGGATTCAGATGATGGTCGATCATCACTCTACGCCCCTCTGCCGCCACAACAGCCGGAGCCAATTTTTCGATACGCTTGGGTTCGTTGAAATCGAGGCAGAATAAGACATCCGCATCCCGGATCAGCTGTTCGGCAAAATCAGGATATTTCTCATGAATGACGATTTCTTTATGTCCTGGCATCCATTTATAGAATTGGGGAAAATCGTTAGGGACCACTACCGTCACGTTATCTTTTCCATAGGCTGTCAGAAAATGGTACAGTCCCAATGCGGAACCTATAGCATCCCCGTCAGGGGTAACATGTGTCACTATTACAAAACTTTCGCCTTTCTCGACGTACTTCTTGGCTTTCTGAATTTTCTCTTCGTGAATGATTTTCGTAATCATATATTCTCTTATTTTCAATGACAAAGGTACTACTTTTTTTAGATTCCACACTGCTTTAAATCCTCAATCACCCGGACAAGAAGTATAATTAACAACAAAAACAGAATGACGAGCAAATAACGCGAACGTCCGGTATGACCATACAACAGGATAGACAAAAGCATTCCATACGCCACCAGCATCGCAGGAAAATCGAACCGGAAGGAGAAAACCGCCCCCGGTACCTGGCTAAAAGCATCGACAACCCAAAGCAGGTCGTGCGCCAACCATTCCACCCCAACCTGCAACCAGCCATACCCAGGAATCCATTCAGGCAAAAACATGTAGACCAAACTTGCCGGTATCAACAAAGTCGCAAGAAACGTAAGCGGCAAGTTCGTCAACAAAAAGACAGTCGAAAACTGCCCGAAATAATACAGACATAAAAAAGTCGTGCCCGCCTGTGCCGACAGAGTAACCGTGACCCACCCCCACGGTGTCCTCAAAAACGGATTATGCACTTTTATCAACGCCTGCAACCGAGGTTGGAAATAAAGGATGGACAGCACGGCCAGATAACTCAGCTGGAAACCTATGTCGAATAAGTACAAGGGTTCATAAACCAACATGCAAAAAGCGGAAGCCGCCAATATATTATAACGCTCCGCCCTCCTATCCAACACTCCGCCCGTCAGATACATTGTAAGCATCAACGCTGCCCTCACAGAAGAGACCGCCAAGCCCGTTATCGCAGCAAATCCCCACAATAGCACAAGCAGCGAGATGTAGCGAATCCACCGGCAACATCCATTCCTGGGGAGAAAAGAAAAAAGAAAAGATAAAAAGCCACAGACGATTGCCACATGAAAGCCGCTTACGGCCAGGATATGTGCTACCCCCGTAGCCGAAAAACGGTTCCGCACCTCCCGGCTCATAGCTTGCCGGTAACCGACAGTAATAGTGGCCAGTACAGATTTTTCTTCATCGGTCAGATTTAGTTTTTCGATCGGCTCCAATAATCGTTGCTGTTCTTCCCGCGCCCAACGGGAAAGAAGGGAAGCCGGATGTTCCGACAAGGCCTCAAACTGCGAATAAGCAGTCTTTTGTATCGAAAGGAAAAGCAACAGAGACAAGAAAACCACTCCCCACAGCCAACGGGTTTCATAACAAAAATGCTCCTGCCCTCTCAAGACAAGACCGGCTGTGGTAAGGATAATAACAGGGAGCAATAGTAATACCCAGGAATAAGTACAACACGAAAAAACGGTCTGTAGCATAATCCCCGCAATCCAGACAAGCAGCGGACGGGCAAAGGGACGGATCTGTAATTCTTTTATCATAATGTAAGGTTTTGAAATGGTTGGTTTAAGGCTTGATCGGTATTGCACAAAGGACGTCATTCCGTAGGGGGCAGTGCTCTGCTCTGGCCATTGCATCCAATAAAGGTACGATTTCTGATTGGGAGGAGTAGAACCCCGCCCCTACGAGTCGACATTATAATTCTTTCAATTCTCGGATCGTCTTCAACGGATCAGGGGAACGGAAAACAAAACTACCGGCAACCAGCACGTCCGCCCCCACCTCAAGCAAAGGTTTCGCCGTCTGCATATTGACACCGCCATCGACTTCGATCAAGGTATTCAACCCTTTTGCCAGGATCATATCTTTCAGACGAGCTGTTTTATCTATCGAATGTTCAATAAACTTTTGCCCTCCATAACCCGGATTTACCGACATGAGCAATACCATATCCAAATCCTGCAAGATATCTTCCAACAAGGAAATCGACGTATGCGGATTCAATGTAACAGCCGCCTTCATTCCCGCCTCTTTGATCGCCGCCACCGTACGGTGCAGATGTGTACAAGCCTCATAATGCACATTCATCATATAAGCGCCCGTAGCCGCCACTTCCGGAATGAACTTTTGCGGTTCCACGATCATCAGATGTACATCCATCGGTTTCTTGCAAATTGGCTTCAACGCTTCCAGAACCGGAAAACCAAACGATATATTAGGAACGAACACACCGTCCATTATGTCCAGATGCAACCAATCAGCATCACTCTCGTTGATCATTTCCACTTCCCGCTGCAGGTTCAGAAAATCAGCAGCTAACAGAGAAGGTGCTATTTTATGTTTCATACTCTTTTTGCTTTTCTGCAAGACGACGTCAGTTCATTACTAAACCACAGAGTTCCGTGCGTAAAGCGGGTTCTGAATGATAAACCCTCGCAAATTGGGTAAGGAAATCAAGTGTTTGCCGACGCGGCATTGTTTTCCTTTCTTTTCGGTTTCTGTTTGTTTTATTTTCTATTTCATTCATACATTGAGTAGAAAGTCTCTTCATAGGCAACTCGTTTTTTATCTTGTTTGATAATAAAACGGGCAAGCTATCTCCTTATTGTATGACAAGAAAATAAATTTTCAACTTTTAGAGCCTGTTTAAATTTCTCTGAAATAAATTTTGCATAGCTCTCATCGGCCTGCTTTATTCTATTATAGGATTATTTTGAAAAACAACTGTCATACTATCACTAATTTCCTTTTATCAATTGAATATCAATAGACACAAGCAATGATAGTAGGTATGACGGATGCCTATTCCATCTATCATACTATCACTAACCGCCTGTCCAAGATTCTTCTTCACATGACTTATTTTCAATAACATAATAAGATAAACCCATTGCCACCCGGGTCTCGATACCATTCACACTCGGATGTCAAGACCGTTCACATCCGGGTGTAAAAAGCCTGTAAACGGGAATCTTCGGCACTTTTTCTGACTGTTTGAAGCAAAATAAGTCACCTGTTTCAACAAAAAAGACGGCATCTCCTACAGAAAAACATCCTCAATACAACTCTCACAACCAACAAATGCAAAATTTAAACAGGCTCTTATTATCAAGCCATCGACAGCTCGATACTGTTTTCTTCCGCCATACGACGCATATTCAAGATCGCATAACGCATACGTCCCAAAGCCGTATTGATGCTTACACCTGTAATATCGGCAATTTCTTTAAAACTGAGATCTTGATAGTAACGCATTTCCAATACTTCGCGTTGGCTGTCGGGAAGGTGCTTCACCAACTTTTTCACATCAGACAATACCTGACGGCGTACGATGTTATCTTCGATCGTGCCGTCGCAAAGTTTGATATTATTGAATAGATCCACTTCCACTTCATCATTTGAAACCGTATTTTCACTGCGTTCCTGACGGAAGTTATCGATAATCAGGTTATGAGCAATGCGGGTAATCCATGCTTTAAACTTACCGTTTTCGGTATAACGGCCTTGTTTAATGGTCATAATCACCTTGACAAAAGTCTCCTGAAAGATATCTTCTGTGAGATCTTTGTTATGGACTATAAAGTAAATGTAGGAGTGTATGCTACTTTTGTAACGATTCAACAATACATCGAAAGCAGCATTATTACCTTCTGCATAAAGAACGACCAACTCTTCGTCAGTCATCATTCTTAAAGTCTTCATTACTTCTATATTTTTAGTTTTTTCTTGAGTAATGTTTATGCTATAGGCAACGATATTTAAAATTGTTAGACAATAATATTATTTATATTTACAAAGGCAAAAGAACAAAAAGTATTTTAAATAGGCAAACATTTCCTTTATTTTTACATAAAAAAGCCCCCTGACCGTACGTTTTATGTACGAACAGGGGGCTTTTAAGAACAAACTATGATTTTTAGAACTTATAGCCTAATGTAAGAGCAACCTTTGTCGTGTTTGTCTTCAATGTTGCGGGAATGGATTCTACCAGAACATTTCCATCACCATCATAAATATTAGAGAAAGGATAAACATCTTCCTTTTGCATCCGATAGACTTTTGCATCCGATAGACACAAGCCAAATCTGCATAGAAATTAGGTGTAAAACGATATCCCAAGCCAACTGTAATATATCCCACATTACGATCAACCGTATATGCAGTATTCGTACCAGTAGTGGATATTTCGTTCAATGCCATAACACCATCACCTTTCTCATCATACAACAATGTGCTTTTTGCCGGACTGTGCTGCCAAGCCCCACCGGCACGTATGGCAAATTGAGGCGTAATCTTCACTTCCGTACCCATCTTCAACAAACCGCCCAAACCAAAATCTTCTTTGATATAGTCATTATCCACAGTTCCTTGCCACCCTTCAACTTCTCCAGCCCAGCCGGATAGATGCATTGCCTTATATCTTGTCAATTCATAATCGACACTAATCAGCGCCGTTTGTCCGATAATTGCAGCAGCACTAAAAATCCAACGATCAGAAGTACGCAGCCGATATTCAGTAAAAGCTCCGTCCGGAGTAGAAGTAAACGAGTTCAAATTCGGAGTCTCAGCTTTTGGATCATTTGCAAAAAAACCTTCGATATAAGCGCCAGCCTCTGCCCTATAATAGTTTTTCATCTTATACCATGTGGGAGAATTATAGGCAACCCCTAATCGTAAAAAGTCGGAAGGTCTTGCAATTACTCCTAAATTAAAAGAACATCCCGTACCATCCACAGATGAATAATTATCCAAAAACAAGTTATCACTGTTAGCGGCATTGTTATTGGCAAAGCCAAAATTCTCATCATAAACAGAACTCAAATGATAATTCAAATCCGTCACAGAAACAGTCGCACCGATAAACACAGCATTGGAAATATTGGTTGCCAAAGAAAAATCATATTTATCCACTGCTCCGCTTTCATTCACATACATATCAGCTTGCTGTACCTCCCAGTTCTGCCATGTTCCATCTACACCTGTTCCAAAAGAACTATGAAAACCTCCTTTTTGAGAAGGATTTGCAGATCCAATTATATAGGTATCATATCCCATAACGGAAAGCCAATCCTGATTCATATAAGGATCATGTGAATCTGAAATAAGAAGATCATTTCCTGTTACTCCAGCACGATTAGTTAAAGTTGCAATATAGTCCGACAAAGAAAATCCACCAGGACCGCGTCCCATACGGTAACGACGATTAAAATTTTTCACCCGGTTATAGGCAAAACCCACATTCCATCCAATCAACCCTTCATCGTTTCCAGTCGGGAAATATCCTACATAAGCGATATTATCGAAATTGAACTTTGTCCGGTTTTCATCCATCTTAGTTCCCGACCATTCTGTATTTGTCTTCATCGAAGACAAACTCAATGTTGTAACAATCTCTGAGCTACGATAAATACCTAACCCTGCCGGATTTCCCCCCATAGCAGAAATATCACCACCTAATGCACCAAAAGCTCCTCCCATTCCTAAATATCGAGCAGTACCGCTCAAATCATATTGAGAAAACTTATAAGCATCCATTTCCCCTTGTGCAAATACAGCACCACCACTTAACAAAAAGGCAGATGCCAATATACAAATCGCTTTTTTCATCACTTCTACTATTTTCTTATACCTTATAATTAAGTGAGGACACGCCAATCACATGTCCTCAATATAAATTATTCATACTTGTATTATCTCGAACGACCACCGCTTGAACGTCCACCGCTCGAACGACCGCCTCCACTATAACCACCGCCACTCGAACGGCTGCCACCTCCCGAATAAGTACTGATACTTGAACGGTTGCCACTACTTCTTGAAGGCGTATAAGTACTCCTCATCTGCGAACCACTATCATAGGAACGAGTGCTGATATTGCTCCTGCTTGTTCCTGTGTATTGGCGGTTGCTCGAACGTATCGAATTTGTTCCAATGCTGTTTTCACGTGATATCCTTGTGCGGCTTGAAGACGCGTTAATATCCGTACGACTACGCCCGGTCACCTGATTTCTATTCGTAACCGCCCTTCGGCTACTTCTGTTCGAATTTACGCCTGTACCAGAAGACGAACGAAGAGAAGATGCAGAAGAACGAGTTCCACTATTTCGCAAGGAAGACGAAGAGCGACTGCCACTACTTCGCAAAGAAGATGCAGAACGAGTCCCGCTTGAAGCCATCGAACTCCGCGAACCAGAAGAACGATAACCAGAACTTCTACCGCCGGAACCTGTTGTTCTCAACCCTGCAGAATAATGTCTATACGGTGAAGCATAGTAATGATGATGATGGTGATGATGTCCCCAGTAGCCACCACCCCAATAACCGGGTCCCCAATAACTCGGACCCCAACCCCAAGACGGGCCCCAGTAGCCGGCATAGAAACCACCCCAACCCCAGCCGAAACCGAAGGACGGACCGTAGCCCCAATAGCGGGCCGGGCTGTAAATCCAAGGATCATACCAACCGCCGTACCAGCCACCATACCATCCGCTGTACCACGGATCATAGTAACCGCCCCAGCCATTGCCGATGTTCACATTGACACTTACGTTGGTACTGCCGTTGGAATAATCCGTATCGTAGCCATAAGCATAATATCCGTCACTCAGATACAGATCGACTTGGTCTGCTCCGGCAATCGTAATCTTGCTCGGCGAATGGTAACGGATGATACGCTCGGTATATTCCGTATCCGAACGACGTTCCTTTTTAGAATCGGAAGCGACTGTTTTTTCATTATCCATATCGTCGTTATATTCGGCCAAGACTTCACCGTCTGAATCTTCATCATACGGCTCCTCCACGTCAACCGAAGTATAGCGACGGTTATATTCATCTACATCTCGTTCTTCATCAGACACAGCACTTTTTCTTTTGCTGGTACTGTATGTAGACGTCATCGTAGTACGTTCAGCATCCTCTTTAGGCTGTATGACCTTCTCTTCTGTTTTTTCTTTTTTATCTTTTTTGCTGGAAGAGAAATACACATCATCAAAGAACTCCTCCTGGGCTGCGGCACTGAAGCCTACCAGAAGCATCACCATCAAAGATGTTAATTTCATGGGTTTCATATTCGTTTCTCCTCTACTTTATAATATTTCTACTCTTTAGACTAAATACAAGGGGGTAGGTTTAATACCCTTTCTGCCTCACCAATAAAAACCATCCATTTTATTCACAAATATAGCTGTTTCCAAATAGTTTCCAAGCATTTATATATACTTTAACCATCCGAACAGCTTCATCGTCCAATAATCCCCATCATAGATAAGATGCTTTGGAAAAAAGAAACGCTGCACAACATACAGAAATGACCGTGTATCAAAAATGTCAAGACCACCCCATGTAAATAGGATTATATAAGACATGCATTTTGAAACAACATTTGCGGGTAATATATTTTTTCACCTTTCTACCCGCCAGGCAAAATACAGACTCTACTTACTAAATGATAAACGTGTAAAAAACAAATGTTATTTCACAGAGGCGCGTATCCGGCTAAGCGACTGCGGGGTAATTTGCAGGAATAAAGCAATATGCTTCAACGGGACCCGTTGGAAAAGGTCCGGGCGCGTACGCAACAAGGTCTCGTATTGCTCACGGACATCACTCCAACTGTCTCAATTTTCGGTTCCGCTTATATAACGCGACAACATATCCCGCATCCGCCCGATCGCTTTCTGTAACTGTACATCGACCGTATTGACGCTTATGCCCAAGTCTTTCGCTACCTCGGCATAAGACTGCTTTTCTTCACGTACACGGATAAATATTTCACGGCATCGCTCCGGCAGACGATCAAGGGCCTTGACATAATGGGCGAAAAGTTCCTCACTGACCAGGATGTCTTCCGGCGATTCACCGGAGATGGACACACCGTCAAAAGCATCCGCCGTCATGTCTTTCCGGCGTTGTTCCTTTTCGAGATAGTTCAGAGAGGCATTTTTTATCGTGACAAAGAAATAATCTTCCAAATTGGCTATATGGTGCAAAGACTCGCGACGTTCCCATATTTTCAGGAATACATCGAGGACAACCTCCTGTGCCCACTCTTCCGTATGCAGATAGTAGTAGGCAATACGAAAGAAACGGTCGAAGCAAAGATTATAAAAGCTACGCAGAGCAGTCTGGGAATTCTCTTCTTCGATCCGCCTTAAATATTTCCTTATCTCCTGCTCTGTCATCGTCTCATCTTATAACCTGCGCAAAAATAGTCAAATTTTCAAACTATGTCCATCATTATAAAAAAATCCAGGGACGAAGCATAGGGTATTTGCCGGCTGAACCATCTTAGTAATACAAGCACAAATATTTACTTATTAAACTATATGAGATATGAAAGCGATGCATAAACAACTATGGGGATACTTGCTCATTACACTGTCGCTGGCGGGATTCACGCCTTTACAGGCACAAACGGATTCGGCTGACGAAGGGGGTTACATCACGGTCAGTGGTATCGTAAAAGACAAAAAGAGCAAAAAGAGCCTGGAATATGTCAATATTTCTATTCCGGGCAGTACGACCGGCACGGTCACGAACGCCGACGGTGAGTTTTCTTTCAAGGTAAAGATTCCATCCATGCCAAAGAAGTGGAGATTTCGCACCTCGGATATTTCAACAGTAAAATAGAACTCAACGGCAAGGATGTGGAAGAACAGACCGTGTGGCTGACCCCCTACACGAATATGCTCGACGAAGTTATCATCCATGCCCGCGATCCTCGTTACTTGGTGGAAGAAGCAATCAAAAAGATTCCGGCCAACTACAGTTCGAAGCATAGCCTCCTAACCGGATTCTATCGTGAAACGGCCCAGAAAGGGCGCCGGTATATCAACATCTCGGAAGCGGTGATCGATATCTACAAGACTCCTTATGACGAGGGAGTAGACCGCGATCGCGTACAGATATTCAAAGGGCGCAAGCTGCTCAGCCAGAAAGCGAGCGACACATTGGCCGTCAAACTGCTGGGAGGCCCGAACCTGTCCGTCTATGTGGACGTGGTGAAGAATCCGGATGTACTGCTCGACCTGGAAAGCCTGCCTTACTATAAATTTCGGATGGAAGAATCGACAACGATCAACGACCGGCCACAATACGTTATCAATTTCGAGCCGCAAGCCATATTACCGTATGCGCTTTATTATGGAAAACTATACATCGACAAGGAACGGCTCTCTTTCACGCGGGCCGAATTCTTTCTCGACATGAACGACCACAACAAGGCCACGCAGGCGATCCTCCGGAAAAAGCCGTTCGGGTTACGGTTCAAACCGGTCGAAGTCTCGTTCCTGGTCAACTACAAGGAACGCAATGGGCTGACTTATCTGAGCTACATCCGTAACGGCGTCCGCTTCAAATGCGACTGGAAACGCAAATTGTTCTCAACCAATTACACCATCCTTTCGGAGATGGTCGTAACAGATGGCAAGGAAAGCGGCATAAACACTATTCCCTACAAGATGGCATTCAGATCCAGCCAGTCCTTATCGGACAAGGTTTCCAATTTTGCCGATGAAGGTTTCTGGGGTTCCTACAATATCATCGAGCCGACAGAATCATTGGAACACGCTGTCAACAAACTGAAGAAGCAACATAGGTAATGTGCCAATTTGCCAATGAGCAGATTAATGTATAAATTAGCAACATTTCTCAATTGGCACATTGAATAATTATTAAACATGAAAGACCTGCTTACACTTACAAAGATCAAAAATGGAGACGTCAAAGCTTTTGAACAAGTATTCCGTCTGTATTATATGCCTCTTTGTATGTTTGCAGCCAGCATAACCGGAAGAATGGATATTGCGGAAGAGATCGTACAAGAATTATTCTATGTGTTTTGGAAGGAAAGGGAACGGTTACAATTGTTTCATACGATAAAAAGCTATTTGTATGGGGCCGTGCGTAACCAATCCCTCCAGTACTGGGAACACCAGGATGTACGCAACCGTTATCGGGATGCCATCCTCTCCCACCCGGATAAAGACGACACACCGGACGACCCACAGGAGCAGATCGAATACAAGGAACTGGAAGCTCTGGTAAACCGGACACTCGAAAAGCTTCCCGAACGTCGTCTCCGCATATTCCGGATGCATCGTTTCGAAGGAAAGAAATATGCGGAAATCGCATCCAACCTCTCCCTTTCAGTCAAAACAGTCGAGGCCGAAATGACGAAAGCACTCCGAACACTACGAGACGAATTAGAGATTTACATGAAATATGATTGAAACAGAAAGAAATAAAAGAAAAACAGACCGGGCCTGGAATACGTTGTACCAACGTCTGGATGAAGAAGGTTTGCTTTCGGGCAGACCGGCTTCGCCATTCAGAAGCCCTGCATGGAAAAGAGGAGTAGCCGCTGCTGCCGTCGCCCTTCTTTGCCTGCTTATCTCTGTCACCTACCTGAACAGGTCTGGGCAGGATACCGATCCGAACCTGCTCACCCGTCAGAACAGTGAGACGGCAACGACATTGGTAACCACCCTTGAGGATGGTTCCGTGGTCTACCTGGCAGGAAATACTTCATTGAAGTTTCCTGAACATTTCTCATCCGACCGACGGGAAGTGAGCTTGCAAGGGAATGCCCTGTTCGATGTAGCCGGCAACCACAAGCGGCCGTTCGTGATTGAAACCGAAGATACACGTATCGAAGTGTTAGGGACGGCCTTCAATGTGAAAAGTAACGATAGCACCCCTTTCGAACTGTCTGTACAGCGAGGGGAAGTAAAAGTGACGTTGAAGAAGGACGGACAGGACATCCATGTAAAAGCCGGGGAAACCGTCACGCTCCTCTCCCGAAGACTGCAATTGAGCATGACGCCCGATCCGGCACTATTCGACCGCTATACCAAACGAATCAGGTTCAAAGACGAAAAATTAGGCAATATCCTGCGGGTGATCAATCTGCAAAATCCGGATATCCGGTTGGAAACGACACCAGAGCTATGGAACCGGACGCTTACCGTCACCTTCTCCAATGATACACCCGAAGCGATGGCTGAACTGATCTGCCTTGCCCTCGATTTGAAGAAAACACGACAGGACAACATGATCCTTTTATTCAATTGACAATTAAATGTTATTTATATAGTGAAGCTAATGATTCAGATTTTTCGCCTTCTCTGTCTGTGCTTTTGGATGCTTTTGCTTCCGACAGGCCTGTTATGCGCAGAGGGAGGCGATGATGTTTTGGCCCGCATGATTCACTTATCCAAAGAAAAAAATACCGTCTACCGCCTGCTTGACAAAGTATCGGAACAAACCGGCTTTCTCTTTATCTATGACAGCAAGCTGATCGATAATGAAAAAACGGTACGCATCCCGAAAGGAGACTACACCATCCGGCAGGCAATTTACCTGATCACAGGAAACAAAGAACTGAGCTTGCGTGTGATAGGCGATCACATCCTGATCTCCGGGCCGCAACCTGCCAGGCAAACAGCCATTCCCGAGATCATTCCTCCGAAAGAGGCAGACAACCATTTTATTGTCAAAGGAATCCTACAAGACCAACAGACGAATGAACCGATCAAGGCGGGCACTATAGGAGTCCTTGCTACTTCAATCGGCAGCATCACCAATGCAAACGGGGAGTTCCGACTCACGCTGCCCGACTCGCTTCGCCGGTCTACGCTCTACTTCTCCCACTTAGGCTACGAACCCCGCAAGATAGAGGCCTCTCTTCTCGCCGGACAACACACGGTGATCACGCTCGATGCCAAAATAATCCCGATCCAAGAAGTCGTAGTGCGCATCGTCAACCCACTCCGCCTGCTTCGAGACATGAAAGAAAACATCCGGAAAAACTACCCGCAATCACCCGCTTACCTGACTACTTTCTACCGGGAAGGAATCGAACGAAAAAATAAATTCGTAGGATTGACGGAAGCTGTATTCAAAATTTACAAATCGGCCTACAAGCCCAATCCGGCACCGGACCAGGTCAAACTGCTCAAAATGCGCCGGATCATCAGCCAGCAGGAAAAAGACACGATCATCGCCCGGATGAAGTCGGGAATCAACGCCAGCCTGAGCCTGGACTTGATAAAAGAATTGCCTGACTTCCTTCTGATAGATGAAAAGATAGAGTCTTATATGTATGCATCTTCCGATATCGCCGTGATCGACGACCGGTTAGCCCATGTGATCTATTTCGAACAAAAAGGAAACATCAACTCCGCCCTTTACCGGGGAGAACTGTATATCGACACGGAAAACAACGCATTGCTCCGCGCCCATTTCGAAATCAACCCCAAATACATTAAACAGGCTACCGGGATGCTGGTGGAGAAAAAGAGTCGCAACCTAAAGATCACTCCCCAAAAAGTGATCTATACCGTAACATACAAACCTTACAACGGCCAATATTACATCAACCATGTCCGAGGCGACCTCTTTTTCAGGATAAAGAAAAGGAAACAACTGTTCGGAACTTTCCCATTGCATACCTGGTTCGAGATGGTTACCTGCAAAATAGACACGAACCGAGTAAGCCGCTTTGCCCGTAGCGAAGCATTACCGACACGGACAATCTTTGCGGAAACCCGATTTACTTACGATGAAAAGTTCTGGGGCAACTTCAACATGATCCCACCTGAAGAAAAACTCAATGATGCGATTGGGAAAATATCGTCAAAAATAGAAGAAACGGAAGAGTAACCCTCTAAAAATCATAAAGAGGACCTTTTCTCAAAGGTCCTCTTTATAGGTTTTAATAGGTATTAGTCTTTAAGGCAAAAAGATTGTTTAGGTTATCTGCTTACAAAGATGAGGCATTTTAAATTACTGAACAAATAAAAAAAGATATTATAAAACACATTTTTAAGATTATCGAAACTTATTTGCAGCTTCTTCTATTTTTTAACAATATAGGACTGCTGCCGAAATACTGGTTCAGAGACATTAAAACCACCTCATATCTTTGATTATGAAGCAAATTAATACATAATATTTTTATTTCACAACAAAAAAGTTCATTTTTACGATAGATCCTCCCCTGATCTTTGTTTTAAATACATACAAACAGTTACAGATATTTTTAATATTTCAATACATTAAGTACCGCTTCGGAACCCGATTTTTTCAGTAAATTTGCACCTTGTACCGAGGTGACATTAGGTGCAGGCATAATATTCTAAAACAGTTTTATCGTATGTATACCGTTATCAAACGTATGGAGATTTCGGCAGCTCACAGTCTGTCGCTTTCCTATCCGAGCAAATGCGAATATCTGCATGGTCACAACTGGATTATCACCGTGCATTGCCGTTCCAAAGAATTAAACACAGATGGCATGGTGATCGATTTCACCCATATCAAGCAGGTCGTAAAAGATCAGCTCGATCACCGGAACCTCAACGAGGTGCTCCCTTTTAACCCGACAGCCGAGAATATCGCCCGGTGGATATGCGACCAGCTTCCCACCTGCTACAAAGTAGAAGTTCAGGAATCAGAAGGAAACACGGCAATCTATGAGAAAGATTAACGAGATATTCTACAGTCTCCAAGGAGAAGGTTTCCATACGGGTACGCCTGCCGTTTTCGTCCGCTTCTCCGGATGCAACCTGAAATGCAGTTTTTGTGATACCCGACACGAGGAAGGGATCTTGATGTCTGATGAAGATATTTTACAAGCTATTTCAGCCTTTCCTTCAAATGTCGTTATCTTGACAGGAGGCGAACCTTCGCTCTGGATCGACCAGACTTTTATCGATCTGCTACACATGGCAGGAAAATATATTTGCATCGAGACTAACGGGACAAACCCGTTGCCGGAAGGCATCGACTGGGTGACCTGTTCCCCGAAAGGGTTTCCCTTGAGGCTGACACATATAGATGAGATCAAAGTGGTCTATACAGGACAGGACCTGACGGAATACGCCGGTTTGAAAGCAACCTGGCATTTCCTCCAACCCTGTTCCTGCCTGAATACAAAAGAGGTGGTAGAGTACATCCTCCACCACCCCCAATGGCACCTCAGCTTGCAAACGCACAAACTTATTGATATCAGTTGAAAGGTGAAAGTTATAAAGAGACGTAAAATTAACTTTCACCTTTCAACTATACCGAGCTTCCATCCCGCGAACCTCATCATTCACCCGTCCATTGTCATAGGCCAGTTGCCCGTTGACGAATGTTTTCCAAACGGCATGATGGAATGTATAGCCTTCGAAAGGAGACCAACCGCATTTATACAGTATATTTTCTTTTGCCACTGTCCAGGTTTCTTTCGGATCGACCAAGACAAGGTCGGCATAATAACCTGGACGGATATAGCCACGGCGATCCACGCGGAAAAGTTCTGAAGGCATGTGAGCCATCTTTTCCACCACTTTTTCATAAGTGAAACGGCCTTCCATCGCCAATTCCAGCATAACAATAAGCGAATGCTGGATCAGCGGACCTCCGGAAGCGGCTTTCAGGCAACTTCCCTCCTTTTCGGAAAGGAGATGCGGGGCATGGTCGGTCGCCACAATATCGATCGTGTTGTTATTAACGGCTTCACGCAGTGCCGTACGGTCTGCCAGCGTCTTAATCGACGGGTTCCATTTGATACGGTTTCCGAACTGTTCATAATCGCCATCGTGAAACCAAAGATGATGCACACATACTTCACCTGTGATCTTCTTTTCACTAATCGGAAGCTTATTACTCAACAAAGAAAGTTCTTTTGCTGTCGAAAGATGCAGAATATGCAGACGGGAACCGAGACGGGTAGCCAGTTCAACTGCCTCGGACGAGGAAGCATAGCAGGCTTCCTCGCTACGGATCTTACTATGGAAGGAGATATCCAAGTCGTCACCGTGCAAGCCCGTATAATGAGCGATGTTCCGTTTGATGACCTCCTCCTTTTCGGCATGGATAGCGATAAGCATCCCGGCTTCGCCGAAAATACGTTCCAGGCTATCCTTCTTATCGACCAACATATTACCGGTGGAAGAACCGAGAAAGAGTTTCAGACCCGGCACACGGCTACGATCCAGTTTACGGATTTCATCCATATTGTCGTTCGTCCCGCCGAAGAAGAAGGAATAGTTAGCAACCGACATTTCAGCTCCCCGTTGCAATTTCCATTCCAGATCGGCAAGAGTTGTCGTCTGAGGCTTCGTATTCGGCATATCCATGAAGGTAGTCACCCCACCAGCTACGGCAGCACGGCTTTCGCTGGCGATATCGCCTTTATGCGTCAATCCCGGTTCACGGAAATGCACCTGATCGTCGATAGCACCCGGAAGCAAGTATTTACCTGTAGCATCTATCACGGTCGCATCACCGGACTCAGCCGGAATTGTCCCTTCATATACTGCGGCAATCTTATCATCTTCGATCAGTACCGAACCGGTGAAGGTGCGGCCTTCGTTAATGATAGTGGCGTTTTTTATCAGCGTTCTATTCATATTTCTTTTATTTTAGTCGTGACAAAGGTACGAAATTCTCCAGTTTTAATATTCCCAAAGAAGACGGGATATGGAAATCCGGTTCGGCAGCATCAGGGACGATCCAGGATGACCAGATCACGCGCTCCCCGGCATCGTCGAAATAATCGGCCCGGTAAACACCCATGCGGATTTCACCTTCCGGAGAAATCAACCCTAATTTTCTTAGCGTCTTCAACGAAATGCTCCCTTCCACACGGTAAGAATCTTTGCCGACGGAAGTTGCCAACTTCAGATCCTTGAAGTTCCAGTTAAAATCAAACTTACGATAGTTATGCGCTTCATAATCCATCACTTTCCCCTTCGGATCGATCTCCGCACAATAATACGTCTTCATCTCCGGATCCTTGCTCATAAAAAACTCGATCCGGTCTCCATTACCGACAGAAGCCTCCGTCTTCTCGTCATTATAAACCAAAGTAGTATCAGACACCTCATACAGGAAATACAGGTTCTTTTGATCATGACAGGCATAAAAAGCGGTTTTGTCTTTTTCCGCCCCGTCCCAGGGAGCGATTAGACCAGTTACAGCCGAGACGTTTTTCCAGTCGTCTTGTTTACCATCCACTTTGATTCCTTTGGAAAAAGGAGCACTGATAAACGGTTGGGCAGAAATGCTTTTTCCCGGTTCATGGCAGGGAGGGAAGACGATCTTCACATCCTTCCCATTCATTTTGAGCGACAGGGAATGTTGCTTGTGTGTCGGATCGGCAGCTTCGATCAACCAATTTCCATTATGCAGACGGAACATATAAATACCCGGAGTCTGTAAATCGACCTGCAAGTCTTTTTGCAAGTTTACTACCTGCGGCTCATACGCCGTCACATAAAAACAGTTGCCGGCAGCAACAGCCTGAATGGATGTGTCATTCCGGATCACCCGGATATCCTGTACTGCAAAAGCTGCGGTTTTTTCGGCGGTAGAAGCTGGAAGGATCAAATATTGGTAATCGGCGTTATCCTCTCTTCCATGATCGATATAGAGACTAACAATCTCTCCTTCTACCGTTTTAGGAGCATATGATCCCATAAAATCACACCAGCGCCCGGATCGCTTTTCCGAAATGGCCACATAGGCGGAAGGTTGTAACAGAATATACCCTGTGTTATCATGGAAGAAACGTTGTTCCTCCGGAGAAGAAACATACTTTCCCTGTACCGGCAACCAATTACCATCGGCATATCGGAGCAAATCGCCCCGTTTCACCCGCTGGTCTACAGATGTCGTAACCGCCAAAATGCTGTCCGAACGAATCCCGGCACCTAAGCAAAGGACATAATCGCGGGTAAAGATCCAGGACTTGTGCGCCTGCAAACCATCCCGATCCAAGACCATTGCCGTCATTCCGGTTTCACCATCCGTCACACCTCCGACAAAGGCAGTCTTATTCCTCACATGCGCCCCATAATTGAAAAAAGCAGGAACGGGAACCTCGCTCTCATAAGCGGTAATGCCTGGAATCTTCCGCCAGTCCCAGAAAGGAAAAATATTCAGATACTCGTCACCACGACAGTACGTATAAAGAGCACCGTCGCCCATATAAAAGCCTTTCAAATTATCTTCGTTCACCAACTCCGTGCCGATCACCCGGTCAGAGGCCATCTTGACCGAAGCCATCCAGGTGGAGAAACGATGAACGGTCTGATCAGAATCCCAGAAATGTTTATGCCCGATGAAAGCACTACCTTTTCTTTCGGGAGCATAGTTATCTTTCAGGAACTCATTCATCTGCCGGATATCTTCAGCGGAACTGCCACGCATCAGGGCATTTGTGGCAAAAGCCAGACTGAATGCCTTGTGTATCTGCCCGCTATGAAACAATTGCCGGTCCAGAGCATTGACATCCATATACCCTTTCCAGACAATCCAACGATAGCCGTTCAGAAGGAAAGAATTCAAAATTCCCTGTTGTTCCTTGTTCAGGGCAAAAACGGTTCCCGCAAACAGGCCGGAATAAGAACTCATCTCCGTCAGGAAAGCCAATCCGTAGTTTCCGAATTGTTGCTGCGGTCCGTGCTGATGAAAGCTCCAGTCGCTTTTGATCCCTTCCTGCATACCAGTCGTAATCTCGGATACAATAGTATCACGGGCAGCCTTTACCAATTCGAAATCATCCTGCAACAGTCCACGCATCAACACATTCCCGGCAAGCCAGACTTTATTCTGTCCTGTCATGCCGAACTTGGCATTTTCCATCACCTCGATGGCGGCTTCCTTTTCCTCCGGGTTCAATTGTTCTTTCATTAGGAGGAAAGCTGGTCCCAATGTCTTGGGAACACCGATCTGGTTATACCACCAGTTCTTACAGACCGGTTTCTCCCGGAACCAGTAGCCCAATGCCAGGTGAATGACCGATTCGAGCTTCGGTTCCCAATGACAATCGCCCTCTTCAGCCCTGTACAGCTTGGCTAGTCCCAGCACCCGGTCGGCATGTTCCTTGACAGACCAGCCCGATCGTTTCTGGTCGTTATAGTTAATATCCGGCCAGGAACCGTCTTCTCGGATCGTTTCCATATATCCCGCTATTTTCTCCACGTTGAAAGGATAACGCTGGTGGAGTTCAACGACAACCTGATCGGATATTTCCGTTTCAGGCTGTATACCTGACAAGAGTTCCACCAATGAAGCCATCCGGTCGTCATTCGATATAAAAGACTGGATATAGTTTTGTTGAAGCCGTTCCAATTCCTGTTGCGGTGTCTGTGCAAACAATGGAACCGCCACAAAAGAGAGTAGAAAAAAAGAGACTTTATTTCGTAAATTCATGGTATATATTATAGATTATTCATACAACTAATCCGCAGCCCAATTCAAGCTCCTACCGACCGCTTTATGCCATTCGGTAAGCAAAGTCTCGGCCGTTTCTTCATGCATTTCAGCACTAAAGATATTATCCAAGGACCACTGTTCTTTCAGTTCATCCACATCTTTCCAGTAACCGATCGCCAACCCTGCCAGATAGGCGGCACCCAAAGCCGTTGTTTCAAGGACACGAGGACGAACCACCGGACAACGACAGATATCCGCCTGGAATTGCATCAGGAAGTTATTAGCAATCGCTCCACCATCCACACGGATCTCTTTCGGCTTGGCATGTATATCGTTTTCCATAGCCATCAAGACATCGTAGACCTGATAGCAAATACCTTCCAAGGCGGCACGGGTCAGATGGGCTGTACTTGTTCCGCGCGTGATTCCGATGATGACTCCACGGGCATACTGGTCCCAGTAAGGAGCTCCCAACCCGGTCAGCGCCGGAACAAAATAGACACCTCCGTTATCCGGCACGGAATTGGCCAGCTGCTCCGTGATAGCGGCACTCTGTATCAATCCTAACTCGTCACGCAACCATTGAACGACCGCACCACCGACAAAAACACTTCCTTCCAACGCATACGTCACTTTCCCGTCCAGTTTCCAGGCAATAGTCGTCAACAAATTATTTTTAGATAAAACAGGCTTGCTTCCAGTATTCAGAATCATAAAGCATCCTGTTCCGTAAGTCGTTTTAATCATACCGATATCCGTACACAATTGTCCGAACAGGGCGGCTTGCTGATCACCGGCTATTCCCGAAACCGGGATACCGGTCTTAAATATCGGGGTGGAAGTCTCGCAATACACTTCGCTACTACTTTTCACTTCCGGCATCATGGATGCCGGAATTTGGAAAAGGTCAAGCAGTTCCTTATCCCATTCCTGCGTATGAATATTGAACAACATCGTACGGGAGGCATTCGTAATATCCGTAATAAATTCGGTTCCGCGGGTCAGTTTCCAAACCAACCAGGAATCGACCGTACCGAAACAAAGCTCCCCACGCTCGGCACGTTCCCGGACACCCTTCACATGATCAAGAATCCAACGTATCTTCGTAGCAGAAAAATAAGCATCGATCACCAATCCGGTCTTCTGCTGGATCAGAGAGGCATACCCCTTTGTTTTCAATTCTTCGCAATAGTCTGTCGTACGTCTGTCCTGCCAAACAATGGCGTTATAGACAGGGAAGCCGGTCTCCCGGTCCCATATTATCGTCGTTTCACGCTGGTTGGCAATACCGATACAGGCAATATGCATATCCGTCACATCCGCTTTAGCCATAGCCTCCTTGATGGCAGACGATTGTGTGTACCAAATCTCGTTCGGGTCATGTTCCACCCAGCCAGGCTTAGGGAAATACTGCTGGAATGTTTTCTGCGCTAGTGTGATGATATTGCCCTGATGGCTGAAAAGGATGGCTCTCGAAGAGGTCGTGCCCTGGTCGATAGCCAGCACATATTTATTTCTGAAATTCATATCTTTCGTCTCATTAGATTATTTTAATATAATGGGAAACTACCCGGTTAAAGTCTTTCAACCGGACGGTCTACCATGTTTTATCTTTTCCCCGTTCCATATCCCATATCATGAAAAGTTAACACATACAAATCTAACAAATAAATTCCGATTATGGTTCCACCGTCATGAAAAAGAAACACACGGATATAATAAAAAATGCATGGCCATAAAATGAAAATTCCATAACCACGCATTTTTTATTGCACTTAAAAGCAAGCCTGTTTCTTATTCAAACATCTTATCAATGCCACCCACATCTGCCGGTGTCTGTTTTCGTTCCTCTTCGGTGGCCATTTTACAAGGATTCTGATACTGTTCGGGAATGTCGAAATCCTCTTCCTGCGAATAGCCCAACGTTTTGTCGGCATAAACTTTCTGCATGTAAAGTCCATAGATTGGCAGAGCCATACTAGCTCCCTGTCCTTCCGACATCCGGTCGAAATGGATAGAACGATCTTCACCGCCGACCCAGACACCGGATACCAAGCTCGGCGTAAAACCCATAAACCAACCGTCGGAGTTATTCTGCGTCGTACCGGTCTTTCCTCCCATCGGCGCTTTGATGCCATAACGGGCACGAATACGACCACCAGTACCACCGTCTATCACATTTTTCAACATGTGGAGCATCTTATAAGAAGCATCTTCCGTCAATACTTCACTCATCTGCGAATTGAAATTCGCAATCGTATTGCCGTAAGGATCCTCTATTCGGGTCACATACAAAGGTTCGACTCGTATGCCTTTGTTGGCAAAAGTCGTATAACCGCTTACCATCTCACCAACCGAGACATCTGGAGTCCCCAAACAAATCGAAACTACTGGATCCATTTCGTTCTTTAATCCGAACGAATGCAGCAGACGAACAAACGTATAGGGAGACAATTGGCTCATCAACCAAGCCGTCACCCAGTTGTCGGAATTCTGCAATCCCCACTGTACAGAAACCATCTCACCGATCCGTTTCTTATTCGAGTTACGGGGTTCCCAAAGCCGTCCGTTCTCATCGGTCAGGCGTTGTTGCACGTGCAACATCTCGTCACACGGACTGATACCTTCAATCATTGCAAGGGAATAGAGGTAAGGTTTAATAGTGGAACCGATCTGACGACGGCCTCCATTCACCATATCATACTGGAAATCATTATAATCGATACCACCCACATAGGCTTTCACATGACCGGTGCGCGGATCCATCGACATGAAGCCGGTACGCAGGAAACTCTTATGATAGCGGATCGAATCCAACGGAGACATCGTCGTGTCTATAGCACCTCCCCAACTGAACACACGCATCTCGACCGGTTCGTTAAAGGCAGCCTTTATCTCTTTCTCACTCGCTCCCGCCTTCTTCATGGCACGGTACCGATCTGTCTGGTGCATAGCATGCATAAAGATCGTATCAACCTCGCCTTGACGTAAATCACGGGAGAACGGAGCATAACTTTTTCCTCTCTTCTCTTTAAAAAATGCAGGTTGAAGATAACCTCCGATATGCTCACGGACGGCATCCTCAGCATATTTCTGCATACGGGAATCAATGGTCGTATATATTTTTAAACCATCCGTATACAAATTATAGAATTCTCCATCAGCCTTTTTGTTCTTGTTACACCAACCGTATGCAGGATTCGTTTCCCAGGCAACCGAGTCTTCCTTGAACTGCTGCATCTGCCATCCCCGATAGTTTTTACGCTCAGGTTTCTTCGCCGTCAAAAATAAGCGCAGATATTCGCGGAAATAAGGAGCCAACCCTTCCTTATGATCCATACGGCTAAAATGAAGTGTGAGCGGCAAAGCCTTCAGCGAGTCACATTCCGCCTGCGTTATATAGCCGGCTTTCTGCATTTGTTCCAAAACCGTGTTACGCCGTCCGCGTGTCCGCTCGTTATGGCGCCTGGGATTAAAATAAGAGGGATTCTTACACATTCCGACAAGTGTCGCCGCTTCCTCGATCTTCAACGTCTTGGGCGTCTTTCCGAAATAAACACGGGCAGCAGACTGGATTCCCACGGCATTATAAAGAAAGTCAAACTTATTCAGGTACATATTAATGATCTCTTCCTTCGTATAATAACGTTCAAGCTGGACGGCAATCACCCACTCGATCGGTTTCTGGAACAAACGTTCCATCACATTGTCAACACTTGGAGAAAACAATTGCTTTGCCAATTGTTGCGTAATGGTACTACCACCACCACCACTTTTCTGCATCAAAATGCCTCTCTTAACAACTGCACGAAACAGTCCCTGCGCATCGATACCGCTATGTTCGGCAAAACGGACATCTTCCGTTGCGATCAACGCCTTCACCAAATCGGGAGATAGATCGTTATAATTGACCATGATACGGTTATCCTGGCTATGCGCATAGATACCGAGTGTTTTCCCATCAGCAGACACGACCTGTGAAGCATATTTATCAATCGGGTTTTCAAGCTGTTCGACCGGTGGCATATAGCCTATCGAGCCTTTGGCTATTGCTGAAAACAATAAAACTACAGCACCTACCGCTATCGCAAACAGCAGCCAGAACGAAATTATAATACCTTTTGTTACCTTTGAAACCACTTTTCTCTATTTTTCTTGTTTTGGGCACAAAGGTAATAATTTATTAAGACACTCCCTCACCACAGCATCAAGCAATTTATGTTAAACCAAATACTTCGCCAACAAATAGCCACCACCTAACAACCAGATATACAATACTGCCGCCAAGATGAAAGGTTTCGCTCCGGCTTTCTTAAACTTCTCGATACTAGTTTCCGTACCCAATGCCGTCATGGCCATCGTCAACATAAATGTATCTATATTATTGATCCCGTCCACAACTGCATGAGGCAACAGATCAAAAGAATTAAAACCAATCGCAGCCAGGAAACCGAAAGCAAACCACGGGATTGTGATCTTACCCCGTTTTGCTGTAACGGCTGCTGTTTCCTTTACGCTATCAGATACGGCTTTCACGGCGGTACGCGCCAAAGCAAAACTCATCATCACCAAGACGGGAGCCAGCATCATAACGCGAATCATTTTCACAATAATAGCCGTATCCGAAATTTCCTTTCCCATAACATTACTTGCACCTACGACATGCGCCACCTCGTGCAAGGTCGATCCGGTATAAAGCCCCATTTGTTCAGATGTCAGGTCCAATATGCCTGCACGGTACATGGCCGGATAGATAAACATCGACAAAGTGCCGAAAATAACGACTGTCGAAACGGCCACCGCTGTTTTATGCGGCTCGCTTTTCACGACCGGCTCGGCTCCCAATACGGCAGCAGCCCCACAGATCGCGCTACCGGTGGATGTCAGCAAAGCGAGATCTTTATCCATTTTCAGCAAACGCCCGACAAATAAACCTATGAATATGGTAACCGCCACTATAATCGCATCGATCAGGATGGCCGGAAGCCCGATCTCGACCACGCTCTGAAATGTCAGCCTGAAACCATACAACACAATACCGGCACGCAGTACCTGCTTCGTACAAAACAAAATACCGGGCACCCATGTCTCAGGCAGATGATTGCGCAAACTGTTCGCATATACCATTCCCAACAGAATACCGACGATCAGAGGACTAAAGGATAGATTTTTGACAAAGGGAAACTCTGCTATGTAAAAAGCAGAACAAGAGAAAAGGGCGATCAACAGAATGCCATGAAGTACGTTACTCCTTTTTTCGCTAAACATATTCAATCAAGTTTAAAATCCATTATTTTTTAAAACGTGGCAAAAGTAAGGCTTTTTTCCTCTATCCTTTCCTAATATATTTTTATAGAGTATAACATCAGGTTATCGCCAGTTTTGGCAGGCATATCGGATGAAGCTCTCTTCCACTCCCCCGTTCTGTCCCTGCGGCTCGGCAAAGGCAAACATCCGTTCGGCGCGGAACCCCTCCACTTCGATCACCTTCAGCCTGCCGGACATCAATTCGCGGGTCACGGCACGGATAGAAACAATTCCCAACACCTCGGAGTTCTCCAAAAACAACTTAATACTTTCCGTACTCCCCATCTGCAACACCACATTCAGTTGCGAAAGTTTCACCTGATGTTCCGCCAGGGCAGCTTCCACCACATCCAGCGTTCCCGAACCGTTTTCGCGCAGGACAAGAGGCAGCGTACGAAGCTGTTCGAGCGAAATCTCGTCATAGGCCGCCAATGAACTGCCCGTATGCGCCACGACGACCAGTTCGTCTCTCATAAAAGGGGTATAGTGAAGCGTGCTCTGGTGCGCCGTTCCTTCGACCAGGCCGAGGGTGATCTTTCCCTCCCGCAAGGCCTGTTCGATATCGCGGCTATTCCCGTTCAGCAAAGAGACTTTTATCTCCGGGAACTTCTTGATAAAAGAGGCAAGGACAGGCGGCAGCACATATTGGGAAATCGTCGTACTTGCCCCCAACCGCAGTTCCCCGGCAAAATTATCCGTCAACAGGTTCATCTCGAAATCCATCTGCCGGTATGCAGCCAACAGCTGTTTCGTATGCGACAACAACAATTCACCCGCATGGGTCAGTCCGATATGGCTTCCCACCCGATCGAACAACGGTGTTTTATATTGCACCTCCAATTCATGAATATGCTTGCTGATGGCTGGCTGACTGATAAACAACTCTTTTGAAGCCTTCGTAAAGCTCAAATTCGTGGCTACGCTGTGAAATACTTTCAGACGAAAATCCATAAATATATTACTTTTTACTTTACCAAACTCATTAACGTGTCATAACTGTCAATCTTGCCATACTTAACTTCGGAGAAACTCTGATTTAGAAGACAATCTGCTATTAAGGTCATCTACGACATGTTCATTTATATTTTTTATTAGTTTAGGGCTCCATACTACTCAATCAGGCAAATGTTTCATGACAATTGCAAAGATAATCAAAATATCACTACTACCCCATCAAAATCGGATTTCTATCCCATGTTTTTAGAATAGTATTGCGGGTAATATTTTTTAACACAACAAATATACAGCTTTACTGTAATACATATAGCAAAACGATATTTGTCCAAAATGCACATCTGCATTGTTTAGGCACGAACTCAAATAAAGTCAATTATTATTTCACAAGGATAAATTTTACAATATCCCCTGTTTTTTCTATTTCAATCGAAAAGCTGAACGCTTTCAGATTGACCTTTACACACCAAAACAGCACTTTTCGTGGCATATATGAAAACCGTCCACTTGGAAAATAAAAAAAGCCGGCTGTTTGTCAATCTTTTTACCGAAATTCCCGACATTCCGACAAAGCTAAACTCCCGGAGAATCGGATATCCGGGGAAACAAAAGGGAGAGTCAAGGAATATGGAAAGAAATCCGAGGGTATTTTCAAGGATTCCGGCACCCCGTTTCCGTGACGACCGTCTTCATCGCCGTAAAAACGGACTTCATCGCCCCAGGATGCCGACTTCCCCTTATACAAAGACGGTCGTCATGGCAACGAAGACCGTCTTCGCGGGAAAAAACTGCGCACCTCACGGGAACAGTCTTTTCCTAACCACCTTTTAAACAGAAAACAGACCTCTGCAAACCGTTTATTTTAACTCAGATTTTGCAATTTCAGATCGTTTTTGACAATAAGGGGGCTCGCCATGCGATCCTAATCTTACTTTGTCTATCTTTTTTTAAACCACGACCCAATCTTCAAATGGCAAAACGGAATGAGTACTAAACGGATTATTCAAAAAAGGCAACAGATCACCTTCGTCATCTCCGGCTTTTTCATACTTTTGTATATTATAATTCTTGACAGAAGCATACATAAGATAAATATGAAAAGGAAAAAGAAAATACTGACGATCATCGTTCTGGCGACTATAACCCTGATATTCATACTCCCGGCTATCGGGTTCAGCATTCTGAACTGGGGAGTATTGCCGCCAGAGAAACTGACGCCACTGGTTATCGAGCAGGCAAATAAGTTCATCGATGCACATTTGGATTGCGAACGGGTGGAACTGACCTATTTCGAAACCTATCCTTATTTAGGCGTGAAGCTGACGAACGGCCACCTGATCTCGCACGCAGCCGAAGATTCGACCGCCCATGAAGAAGAACTGGCAATTCCTTCCGATTCGCTGCTTGCTTTCAACCGGGCAACCCTGTCTTTGCAACCACTCGATTACCTTTTTGGTAGTAAGATCACCATCAAAGACTTTTCCATCGAGAACCCGCGTTTCTATGGATTCGTCAATAAAAACGGACGTGCGAACTGGGATATTTACGAAAGTGAGACGGATTCGACAGAGACCGATGCAGGCAAAAAGCCCCTGCCGCCTATCGACCTGCAAAAGGTACGCATCTACGGAGGACATTTCACGTATGACGACCGCCAAGCTGACCTTTTTACCGAAATGCAGGGCTTCTTCGTACGCCTTGACGGTTCATTGGCTGGAGGAGCCAATACACTCGATTTGGAAATGGGCTGTTCATCCCTTTTATTCAGTAACCCAACTTATACATTGAAAAACGACTTGTCACTTCGTCTCAAAAGCAGGTTAGTGCTCGCCGAACACTACAACTCGATTACCTTGAAAGATGCGGAATTGAAGGTGAACAATCTGCCTTTCACCGCCGATGGCACTATACGCCACTTTCCGGAAAACCGACACACCCGTATCGATATGGATATGGGATTGAAAATCTCGGATATGAACGATCTGCTGAAATTCATTCCCGATGCCTATTTCCAGAATCGCGATAAGATACAAGCGGAAGGTTCAATCCTTATGGAAGGAAGCATTCACGGTTTCTTAGGGGACAGTATCGTACCAAATGCGAACCTGTGTTGCAAAATAGAAAACGGCTCCTATCATATAAAGGACATCAAACAAGGTATCGACACACTGGAAATGGACCTAGATATCCATCTGAACGGACCTTTTCCGGATTCTTCTTTCGTCTCGCTCGAACAACTCACGATGAAAGGGCTCAACACTTCATTGGATATGCAGGCCAAAGTAACCAACCTGTTCAAAAATCCGGCCGTCCGGGCCGGAATGAAAGGTAAAGTGGACTTCACCCGGTTGGGACAGGAATTCCTTAATCCGGACACGCTGTTAGTGGAAGGTGTAATGGATGCAGACCTATCGACCACTTTTACCGTGAATGACCTTGTCGAAAGCCGGTTCGGGAAGATACACAGTTCAGGAAAACTCAATATTGACAAGCTAAAAGCGTTCAGCCAGTCACTCGGCATGGATATTTTCATTTCCGATGCCTATCTGACAATCGACACGACACACCAGAAAAGTCTTTACATCGAATCACAAAACCTGATGCGGATGACGATGGGAATAGATAGCCTGAATATCAAATATAAAGATGAAATCAGCACGAACATAAGTAAATTGGAAATGCTTGCTCAAACATCGCCTGTTATTGATACAACAGCCGTCATACCGATGACCGGGCAATTGGCCTTCAACCATCTGAGAACCCGAACGGCCGATTCCGTCTGGATCGTGGCCGGACGTTCCGAACTGAAAGGTGGTATCAAACCGTCCACTTCCGACAAACTAACCCCGACTGCAGCCGCTGTCATTTCGATCGACACACTGAAATACATCAGTATGCCTTTACGGACAGGCCTCTCCCTGACGGGAAGCTCGTTTACGATCGAGGCCCTTCCCTATCGTGATGCACGACGCCTACAGATGGCAAACCGGCAACGCCGCACACTGACCGACGAACAACGTGTACATCTGACAGAAAAGAGAAAGAAGATGGCCGGGAAAACTGCCGTCGGCGACAGTAGCAAAACAGAAGGTCAATTCCTGCGCAAATGGGAAGCACGGGGCAGCATCTCTTTCAAACAAATGCGCGGTTTCAGCCGCATGTTCCCACTCCCGATATGGATGGAGCCGACGACGATGAGGTTCAACACAAACGACATCACACTGACAGATGCCCGCCTGCATCTCGGCAAAAGCAATTTCACCCTTAACGGCGAGATCAGCCAGATCCGGAAAGCGATGCTCCGCGGAGGAAAGTTGAAAGGAAATTTCAATCTAAATTCGGATTATATCGATTGCAATCAGTTGATGCAGGCAGTCAACAACGGTATGCAATATGGGGAAAACACGGACCTGCTAATGCTCAGTGATGAAAATATCGCACAACTCAATACCGAATCGCTGCAAGATAGTATCGCACAAACAGAAACCGACACGACCAGCCAATTATTTGTTCTTCCAGCCTTTCTCGACGTGGCTCTCCATACGAATGCAAAACGTATCGATTTCAAGGATCTGGAATTAGAGAACGTGGTCGGCGAGATTGTCCTGCGCGATCAGAGTATCAACTTGAGCAAGCTCAATATACAATCCAATATGGGGAATGGGAACCTGACAATGGTCTACCGGGCTAAGAACGGACAGGAGGCAACCGCCGGTTTAGACCTCGATATGGAAGATGTGAAGGTGGAGAAGTTGATCGCCCTCTTCCCTTCCATCGACACATTAGTCCCGATGCTCCGTTCGTTCGAAGGTGTTTTGGATTGTCAGGTCACGGCTACTTGCAAGATGGATTCGACCATGTCTCTCATTATGCCGTCCATTAACTCGTCTTGCTATCTACACGGGAACAATATGGTACTGCTCGATGGAGAAACATTTACCGAAATATCCAAGACACTGATGTTCAAAAACAAGAAACGGAATACGATAGACAGTATTTCAGTAGACCTTGCCATCAAAGACAATAAGATCGAAGTCTTCCCATTCTTGGTGGAAATGGACCGTTACAAAGTGGCTGTCGGCGGAACGCATAATTTGGACATGACATTCAATTACCATCTATCGGTACTCAAATCGCCCGTTCCTTTCAAATTAGGAATCGACATCACCGGCAACCTGGATAATTTCAAATATAAGATCACGAAATGTAAATACAAGGATATATTCAAGCCGGCCAAGCAAGCGGAATTGGACAGCACACGCAAGAATATCCGGAAAGATATCCGCGACGCAGTACGCAAACAGATCGAGGAAGCTGCGCCGGAATTAGGAAAAGACTTAGCTTTGGTAAAGGCTGCGGATGTATGGGAACCTTAACGGTTCCCATACATCCGCTCGTAATATTTCATATAATCTCCTCCCGTGATGTCTTCCACCCACTTCTGGTTGTCCAGATACCAACGGATCGTCTTGACAATTCCGGTTTCGAAAGAAGTTTCAGGTGTCCAGCCCAATTCGTTTGTAATCTTTGTCGGATCAATAGCATAACGCTGGTCATGGCCCAAACGGTCTTTTACAAAAGTAATCAGGCTGTCGTTGATCCAGTCGATGGAAATCTGCCCGTCCGCACCGATCTCTTTTTTCTTCAGAATCCGGCGGTATTCGGGTTGTTCCGTCATCAATCGGCGAATGGTACTGATTGTCAACTTCACGATCTCGATATTCTGCTTCTCGTTATGGCCTCCTACGTTATAGACCTCCCCTGCCCGTCCCTTATGGATCACCAAGTCGATAGCCTTGCAGTGGTCTTCCACGTACAGCCAGTCGCGTACATTTGTCCCGTCACCATAAACAGGAAGCGATTTACCTTCGAGAATGTTTTTAATAATCAGAGGTATCAGCTTTTCCGGGAAATGGTACGGACCATAATTGTTGGAACAACGGGTGATGCTGACCGGCATCTTATAAGTTTCGGAGTAAGCTTGTACAAACAGGTCGGCACTCGTCTTGGATACACTGTACGGACTACGTGGGTCCAATGGAGTCGTTTCATGGAAATAGCCTTCGGCCCCCAGGCTACCATACACCTCATCGGTAGACACTTGGTGGAAACGGACACCCTCACGCCATTCAGGATAACCGGTAGCCGCTTTGCCCGTCACCCACGCTTTACGAGCAGAATCGAGCAGATTTTGAGTACCTAATATATTCGTGACCAGAAAAAGCTGCGGATTCTCGATACTGCGGTCCACATGGCTTTCCGCCGCAAAATTAACGACATAATCGAACTGGTATTTGGCAAAGAGCTCGTCCGTCAACGCACGATCGCAGATATTACCTTTCACAAACTCGCAACGCTCCCCGTCGATGTCTTCGGCAATCGTTCCGAGATTACCGGCGTAGGTCAGCAGATCCAAAACCACAATCTTTATTTCGGGATACTTCGCCAACATGTATTTAATGAAATTAGCGCCTATAAAACCAGCCGCTCCGGTAATCAAGTAAGTTTTCATATCTATATTTTTAATTCATAATTCAAAACTCAAAATTTATCTCAGCGTCTTGCAGTAAAGCAGCATTCCTATCTTTATCCGACAAATTGAGGATAGCCGGTTCCGTGATCTTCCAGTCCACCCCGACCGTCGGATCGTCAAAACGCAATCCGCGCTCATGTGTAGGTGCATAAGGGTTATCGACTTTATAAGTAAAAACCGCTTCCTCGCTCATGACATGAAAACCGTGGGCGAATCCCTGTGGGATAAAAAATTGACGTTTATTCTCATCGGACAACTCGACTGCTACATATTTCCCGAATGTCGGAGAACCTTTACGCAAATCGACGGCCACATCCAAAACACATCCTTTTATCACGCGTACCAACTTGGACTGCGAGTAAGGAGCCAACTGGTAATGCAATCCTCTCAACACGCCTTTTGATGAACAAGACTCGTTATCCTGCACAAATTCCACTTTGCCGATATGTTCTTCAAACTCCGCCTTCTTCCAAGCCTCCATAAAGTAACCGCGTGCATCTTTAAACACTTTCGGTTCAATGATCCACACACCGGGGATTTCAGTTTCAATATATGTCATTATCTTATTGTTTATGCTAATAGATGACAAAGTAACCTCTTTTTCCTTACTTCTCCAAACCTCCCCGAAAACAAAAAGAGAGAAAAAGATTTGCATATTCCAAATATATTATCTTTCTTTGCACTCGCAAAACCGGAATGTTTACAAAAACATATTGGTTCCTTGGATGAGTGGCTTAGTCAGCGGTCTGCAAAACCGTGTACGGCGGTTCGAATCCGCCAGGAACCTCTTATAATTGAAAATTATTTTTCACGACTTTATTTCGGTTCCTTGGATGAGTGGCTTAGTCAGTGGTCTGCAAAACCATGTACGGCGGTTCGAATCCGCCAGGAACCTCAAAAAAATCCTCTTAGCAAGTTTTTGTTAAGGGATTTTTTATTTTTGTCCCGTAATCGGGTATTAAAAGAATAAGATTATGCATTACAAAATCACGACGCTCGTGGAGAATGCCGTCTACAGGCGGAACTTACAAGCGGAACACGGGCTTTCATTGCTTATTGAAAACAACGGGTATAAAATATTATTCGATACGGGACAATCGGATCTGTTTATCCGCAATGCGACACTTTCGGATATCGAGATTGCGGAAGTGAATTTCCTTATCCTGTCACATGGACATAGCGATCATACAGGAGGATTGCGGCATTTCCTTTCCGTCAATAAAAAAGCTTCGGTTATCTGTAAACAGGAAGCCCTTTATCGAAAGTTTAAAGATAAACGGGAGAACGGAGTCATTGACTCCAACCTGTTGGATTTATCCCGATTCCGTTTTATCACCGGGCAGACGGAACTTATTCCCGGATTGTTCCTATTCCCGGACCTTCCGGTTATAAATCCTGAAGATACTCACTTCGAACGATTCTTCACCCAAACGCCCGAAGGAGTTGTTCCCGATATTTTCAATGACGAACTGGCGGTCGCATTGATAGCAGAAAACACATATTCCGTATTGAGTGCCTGTTCCCACCGGGGAATCACCAATATTCTCCGGACTATCGGCAACTGTTTTCCAGGATATACATTCAAACTCCTGGCCGGAGGTTTTCATATCCACAATGCCCAGGACGAGAAATTCAGTATCATAGCGGACTACCTGAAAAACAATCTGCCGGAACAGATCGGGATTTGTCATTGTACGGGTATAGACAAATACGCGTTATTCCGGCAGACATTCGGAAACCGTGTGTTTTACAACTACACGGGAAATACGTTTTATTTATAAATCTTGGCAGCCCAACCACCGCCAGGAGCCATCTTCACCTTTACCTTGCGATCGGCAGGAACTGGTATGACTTCCTTTTTATAATCACAGGCGGCACGATCGGCATTGATGCCATCTTTGAACAATTCCAGTTTATAATTGCCATCACCCAAGAAAGACAGGTCAAGTTCCACCTCACGGGCATCCCAATTCGTCAAAGCGCCCACATACCAATCATTACCGTGAAGGCGAGCAATAGCAACAAATTCACCCACTTTACCATCCAGAGCAACCGTCTTTTCCCATACGGTCGGGATATTGGCGATAAATTCCGTACATTCGGGTTCCCGGTTATAGTTGGAAGGATTATCACACAACATGTTCAGCGGAGATTCGAAGATCACATAAGTAGCCAACTGATGGCAACGCGTTCCCTGACTCATCGGTTCGGTATAGATCGGAGCATAATTTTTACGGATCGCATTGCGCATGGCGCCCTGTGTATAATCCATCGGACCGGCAACCATACGGACAAAAGGAATCGTCACGTCGTAAAGCGGCATATCGTAGGTACTGGCTACCCATTTCATATTTTCCAAACCATGAACGCCTTCATAGTTGATCACGTTCGGATAAGTACGTTGCAAACCTGTCGGTTTACAGATACCATGATAATCGACCATCATCTTATATTTCGCACAAGTTTCGGCTCCTCTGTAGAGGAAGTCGACGATCTCCTGGTCGTCGCGATCCATAAAGTCTACCTTGAATCCTTTCACACCCATATTGGAATAATGCTTCACCACCTTTTCCATATCCCGGTCGAATGCATGGTAGCCCGCCCAGAGGATGATTCCGACATTCTTGGATTTGCCATAATTCACCAGTTCCGGAATATCGATTTCTGGAATAACCTGCATCAGGTCCGCAGCCATATTGACAGACCAGCCTTCATCGAGAATCACATATTCGATGCCATGTTCGGCAGCGAAGTCGATATAATATTTATAGGTTTCAGTGTTGATACCGGCACGGAAATCCACATCGTAAATGTTCCAGTCATTCCACCAATCCCATGCCACCTTACCCGGTTTCACCCAGGAAACATCCTGCAAACGGCAGGGAGAAGCCAGACGATACACCATATCGCAATCGGCCAGCTGCTTGTCATTCTCAGAGACGATAAACACACGCCACGGGAAAGCACGCGTGCCGCTTGTCTTGGCTATGTAATCTTCGCGTTCTTCCACTAACATCTGCAAATTATTGTGACCGCCTTGCTTTTTCACTTTCGGATAAGAGGCGAATATCGGCTTCAACACCGGCTTGTCGATCGAGTTATTCAGGAACATTCCGGGATAATCTTCCAGGTCAGCCTCGGTGATACAGAGTTTCTTGCCACCGTCCAGTTCCACCAGGAGCGGAAGGATCATCAGGCGCTTGCTGTTCAGCTTCGTGATCGGTTCATGTACATACGGCTGCTCGAAAGAATTCATGAACTGTTCCTCAAATGTAGCCTTTTTACTGTTCACGTAAGGCGCAAAAGCCATATGGTCGGAAGAGAAAGTATAATCGGCTTCTTCATCCACGACGACGATATCATTCTTCATCTTCGTCGTGAAACGATAGGCCAGACCGTCATTATACATACGGAAAACAAGGCCGTAGTTACCCCGGAACGAGAGTGTCATTTCATTATAGATATCCTGTACTTCCGTCTTTTTATAGAAAGGAGAAGGGATCACTTTATCGACTGCGGCTTTCAGCACTTTCGAGACTTTGGGGCCGGCCCCTAAGACAACTCCGTTTTGCAACGTCATGGAGATGGGAGATGCGGCAAGAACTTCAGTCCCGTCGTGTGTAAATGAGAAACGAATATCGTCACCTACCGTAACGACTGCTTGCAGTTTTTTGTCCGGCGATTGCAACTGATAGCTTTTCTGTGCCGTCAGTGACATGCTCCCCATCAAGAAGAACACAATAAGAGCTTTTAATTTCATGGTTTTCAAATTTAATTAACTGGCGACAAATATACAGGATTAATCAGGAAATGCTTTTGCAAAATTGTCTTATCTTTGTAGATATTGTATCATAATACGGTTATTAAGGAGATAATATCCATGAAAAAGCTTATTTGTTTATTGTTTTGTTGCCTGCTTTTCCTTCCGGCTGCCGCCCAATGGAAATGGCACAACCCGATGGAAGCCGGTTTTCCGGTTATCCAAAATCAAGGATTCACAAAAGAGATCGGAAATTCTTACACACGCTTGCCCGAACGTGCAAAAGGCGTGGTGAGCGAACCGGTATGGAACCTGTCGCGGCATTCGGCAGGACTCGCTATTCATTTCTACAGCAATGCCCCGCAGATCAAAGTGCGCTACACCGTTACCGGTAGCCTGAATATGCCTCATATGCCTTCGACCGGAGTGTCGGGAGTCGACCTTTACAGCATTAACAGCGACGGGGAATGGCATTTTTGTTTCGGCAACTATTCTTTCAAGGACACGATCACCTATACATATAATAATATAGGCAAAGACCGCTACCACAAACAAGGTTTCGAATACCGGCTTTATCTGCCTTTATACAACGGAGTGAAATGGCTGGAGATCGGTATACCCGAAGATGCGAAACTGGAATTCATCCCGGTTTCTCCCGAAAAGCCGATTGTCCTGTACGGAACTTCGATCGCACAAGGGGCCTGCGCCTCCCGCCCGGCAATGGCATGGGGAACGATCCTCCAACGTTCGCTGGATTACCCGCTCATAAACCTCGGCTTTTCCGGCAATGGCAAACTGGCGAAAGAAGTGCTGCAATTCATCGGCGAAATAGATGCCCGGCTGTACATACTGGATTGCATGCCGAACTTGCCCAATCAGAAGGAAGAAGATGTTACGGCTTTGGCCATCGCCGCCGTCAAGCAACTTCGGGAAAAACATTCGGCTCCCATCTTGCTGATCGAACACGGAGGCTATAGCAATATGTATATGGATTCAATAAAATACAACGAAGTCACCCAGGTTAACCGTGCTTCCCGTAAAGCATACGAGCAGATTCAGTCCGAAGGAATTAAAGATGTATATTATTTGTCCCGCGAAGACCTGAACATACCGTCCGATGGTTGGGTTGACTATGTGCACCCGTCCGACTTCGGAATGAAGCAACAGGCGGTTGTCGTAGAAAGAAAGGTACGGGAAATCCTGCATATTCCCCTTGGCTCCCTGACAACAACCATCCCCGTCACCCAACGCCGGGAACCGCATATGTACGAATGGCTCTCCCGTCACCGCGCTTTCCTGGAGCAGGTACGCAACCATCCGCCTAAAGCTGTAATCTTAGGCAATTCGATCACCCACTATTGGGGTGGCGAACCGGAACACCGCAACAAGAACGGACGGGAGACCTGGGAAAAAGTCATGCGTCCTGCCGGTTTCCAGAACTTGGGCTGCGGATGGGACCGTATCGAAAACGTGCTTTGGCGTATATACCATGGCGAACTGGATGGCTATAAGGCCGGAAAAGTCGTCTTGATGATCGGCACGAACAATTGCGGCCTGAACAACGACAAAGAGATCGTCGAAGGTCTCCGCTTCCTCCTTTCCGCCATCCGTCAACGGCAACCGGAAGCCTCCGTCAAAGTGATCGGCATCCTTCCCCGCCGCAATCAGGAACAATGGGTAAGGAACATCAACTTCGATATTAAAGAGATGGTGGAAACGGAAGGTTACGAATTTGCCAATCCGGGAACAGCCCTATTGCTGCAAGACGGCAAAATAAACGAAAGCCTGTTTATCGGTGACGGTCTCCATCCAAACGACAAAGGATATGAATTGATTGCCGGAGAGATCGCATCCTCCAACAAAAGTTATTGAAAAATAATCCTTCATTCCTTTATCTGTATACCGGAATATTTCGCATTCAGGGTATTACGGATGAAGGAAATGACATAATTCATTTTTCTGCCAGCAACTTTTAAGACCAAACAACCCAAGTCTTAACACAAAACAAACTGCTTCTTTTTCTTCCGCCAAATGTCGAACAAGTGTCTGACATTTGTAAAACGCTTGTTAGACTATTGAGAAACAAGCGTTTTACAACTGTGGGACAAGAACGATCATATTACTTACGAAATAAAAGACTATGAGACAAGGCGGTAGAAACGTGTAATCCGTCGTAGGCCAGATGGACATGAGGCGGCAACTCCTTCTCTACCTCCGCATGCAGACCAATGCGATGACTCATGTGGATCAGATAGGTTTCCTTCGGTTTTATCCTTTCGATATTAGCAAGGGCTTCTTCCAGCGATTCATGCGTAGGGTGGGCTCCCCGGCGGAGAGCTGTCAGAATCAGCACATCCAGGCCTTCCAGTTTGGCATACTCTTCTTCCGGAAGATATTTTACATCTGTCAAGTAAGCCATATTACCGATACGATAGCCGAAGATCGGCAGTTTCCCGTGCATCACCCGGACCGGCGTAACCGGGATTCCGGCAACCACAAAAGGCTCGTTTCCGATCCGGTGAAGTTCCAGGTTCGGAACTCCGGGATATTTATGGGCACGGAACACATAAGGGATACGTGTCTCGATAGCTTCCGCCACATTATCTTCCGCATATACATCCACTCCCTTTTCACGGCAAAAAGGGCGTAGGTCGTCCAATCCGCCGACATGATCGTAATGTTCATGCGAAATCAGGACCGCATCCAAACGATACGTCTTGTTGCGGATCACCTGCCAACGGAAATCCGGGCCACAATCCAACAAAATCCGTTTACCATCCGTCTCCACCAGTACGGACGTACGCAGACGCCAATCCCGTTTATCCGAACTGGTACACACCTCACACTGACAACCTATTTCGGGAACTCCGGTAGAAGTCCCCGTCCCTAAAAACGTTATTTCCATTTATCCTACATATTTTACCTCAGGCATAATCTCGATACCGAACCGGTCATGAACAGCCGTACGAATACTTTCGGCAACCAGTGCGATCTCGTGTCCTTTGGCTTCACCCAAATTGACCAATACCAATGCCTGCTTTTCATATACGCCGACCGCACCATGCGACTTGCCTTTAAAACCGCACTGCTCGATCAACCAGCCTGCAGGGACCTTCACCTTCCCCTCTCCTGCCGGATAGGACGGCATGTCCGGATATTGCCTCTTCAACTTTTCGTAATGGACAACCGGAATAACCGGGTTCATAAAGAAACTTCCGGCATTTCCCAACTCATCGGGATCAGGCAATTTTTGACGACGGATCGAGATCACGGCATCCCGCACAGCTTGCAACGTTATCTTTGGATATTTAGCCAGTTCCTCTTTCAAATTGCCGTAATTGACAGAAAACCGAGGCTTTTTGCTCAAACGTATATTTACATAAGTAACAATGTGCGGGTCGTTATGCTCATTCTTGAAGAAACTATCCCGATAACTATAAAGACATTCTTCATTTGTAAACATACGTTTCTCGAACGAAAGCTGGTTATATGTCTCCACCGTCTCGACCACATCCTTGATTTCCGTACCGTATGCCCCGATATTCTGGACAGCGGCTGCTCCGACTTCGCCCGGAATGCCGGACAGATTTTCTATCCCTCCCCAACCTTTGGAGACGGCATAAGCGACTACATCGTCCCACTTCTCGGCAGCTCCGATGCGAAGCAATACCAAATCGTCTGTCTCTTTCGCAACAGAGATACCTTTTATCTGCGAATGCAAGATAACCCCGTTAAAATCATTTATAAACAACAGATTACTGCCACTTCCGATATGCAACGACAAACATTCCTGAAAATATTCGTCCCGGAAGATCCGCCCCAGTTCTTCTTCATTCGTATATTCCATAAACCAACGGGCCTTCACCGGAAGGTGAAAAGTATTATGTTTCTCCAGCGAGTAATTCTCTTCTATTCTCATTTCGCGTATGTTTTATTTTGCAGGACAAAAGTAACGATAAATATCAAATCAATCAGCAGGTATATAAAAAAGCCTTTCAAATATAGCGACCAAAGGTTATTTAACATTTTTTGTTTCGCAAATCGTAACAAATGCATATACGTGTTGTTAAATAAGAAATGAACGCTGATTTCTTTATATGCAAAAGGAGATACAACATATCAATGAAAAGCGTACATTTGCCTTGAATATCATTAATTAAATAAAAACATTCATGAACAAAGCAGAATTGATTGAGGCCTTGGCCCAGAGATCGGGATTACAGAAACAAAAAGCGAAGAAACTATTGGAGGCTTATGTAGACATCGTAACAGAAGCTATGTCCCACAACGAGGAGATCGTATTGATCGGTTTCGGAACATTGATACCACGTCCTCAGACAGAGCGTTTAGCTCGTAACCCCAAGACAGGAACACCGGTTATGATTCCAGCCAGAACGACTGTAAAATTCAAACCGGGTAAATATTTGCTGGATGCAATTAACAAACCCGAAGAAAAGAAGTAAGACTTTTTACCTGACAAAGGGAGGCAATCTGAAAAAGGTTGCCTTCTTTTTTGCGACCTGTCCAAATTATGAGTAATTTCGGCGCCGGAAAAATGACAATTCAATCATGAAAATAGTTAATCTTGGAGAATCAAACTCGGTGTTAAACCGGTTTGTCGCAGAACTGCGCGACGTCAATATACAAAAAGACAGTATGCGCTTCCGTCGTAACATCGAGCGGATCGGTGAAATCATGGCTTACGAGATCAGTAAGGATTTCACCTACAGCAAAAAAGGTATTCAATCTCCTCTCGGGATAGCACCAATGAACACTCCCGACGATTCAGTCGTCATCAGTACGATCCTGCGTGCCGGCCTCCCCTACCATCAGGGTTTCCTCAGTTACCTGGATAATGCGGAAAATGCATTTGTTTCCGCTTACAGGAAATACAAGGACCGTCTGAACTTCGATATTCATATCGAATACATCGCATCTCCCCGATTAACAGACAAGACATTGATTATAACGGATCCGATGCTGGCAACCGGCAGTTCTATGGAACTGGCCTACGAAGCATTGCGCACCAAAGGCCACCCGGCGCATATCCATGTCGCTTCCATCATTGCCAGCAAGCAGGCAATCGAATATCTCCAGCGTAAAATGCCGGACGACATCACGACTATATGGGTCGCGGCTGTCGATGACGAACTAGATGATCATTCTTACATCGTTCCGGGACTGGGAGACGCCGGCGATTTGTCCTATGGTGAAAAAGAATAAGATATGAATCTAACGGGGTAAAGTAAACCAGAAACGGGACCCCTTCCCTATCTCGGACTCTACCCCGATTTTACCGCCGACCTGTTCTATTATGCTCTTACAGATCGAGAGCCCCAAACCTGTCCCCTGCTTGAAACTGTTTCCTTTATAGAAACGGTCGAATACATGTCGCTGCACTTCCGGCGACATACCGTCACCGGTATCCGTCACAGAAAACTCAATCTCATCCCAGCGTATCTCGTAACCAAGCAGGATCGTTCCTTTGCTGGTGTGTTTGATGGCATTATTAATAAAGTTGGATATGATCTGTGTCAGCCTCACCTTATCACAACGCATGATATAGGAAGGCAAGTCCGGAACCACACAGAGCGCGACTTCAGCCGGTACTTTGATACGCATCGAAACGACCAGTTCTTTACATAGCTCCCGCAAGTCGACCTCGACAAGTTTCAATTCGATTATACCAGATTCTATCTTCGCCAGATCCAGCACATCGGAGATCAACTGTAACAACAGTTCATTGTTTTTTTGGATAATCTCGACAAACTGCTTCTTTTCCTCCGGATCGTCCGTATCGACCAACAACGTGGAAAAACCGACAATGGCATTCAGCGGAGTCCGGATCTCATGGCTCATATTGGCAAGGAATGCAGATTTCAAACGGTCGAGTTCTTCGGCTTTCTCACGCTGCTTCTGCGTTTCCTTCAGTTCGGTTATATCATAATTCACACAGATCATTTCAAGTCTGTCCGGATTAGTCGACTGGGTGTTCCGCATTACATTCACACGAGTCCAATGCCAACCTTCTCCATACTTCACCCTTAATTCCCGCCGAATACTATCACACTGTCCTTTTTTTACCTGTTCAAAGAAATTAAACATAACCTTCCGGTCTTCAGGATGGATCTGGCTATAAACACCTATGACTTCCAATAGCGGCACACCTTCTTTTTCTCCTAAATTCTGATACCATTGGTCGATAGCATACCCTTCACGAGTCAACAAATCAAATTTGGCATATCCAACTTTTGCAAAACGGCTGACCAGGCTGAAGAAATGTTCAAACTCCTCGATACGGTTATATGCGACCGCCTTATCTGTATTATCAAGATTAATAAACATATAATTAATCAGATCTCCATATATGTCATACAACATGCAGACTTTTGTGAAAATATCGATCGTACCATTCTTCATTGTCGGATAGAACCCTTTGTCCTCAATTGTGTTAAATGAATAATCCATGTGAAAAGAGACTGGCTCCCGACTAATCAGTTTTTCTCGTATTTCATCATTAATCATAGGATTTTCAAAGATATTAAGCCCCAAAACAGACTCTTTGGAAGGAAGGCCGAATATCTCGACATCCATATTATTCAAATCCACCAGATAGCCCTTCTTATCATACAACTCTATTCCGACCGGTATGTTGGTATAAATATTCCGAAGTAACTTTTCACTATGGTCCAAAGCTTCATTGGTACGGGCCATCTTCGTTATTATACTAATGATATTGGAAATAGACGACAACCATTGATAGTCCTCCAAGCTCCACATACGATACTTATCTACTATATCGATTCCCATATACCCCCAAGACTCACCTTTGATTATTAATGGAATTAAAATCAGAGAACAGGTTCGACGCGCTTTCAGGTAGCGCTTCTCCTCAACCGCTTCAGGAGGTAATTCATCCAGATTATTAATTAGGATAGGATATAAATTCCGTATTTTATGTGTAGACCAAGGTAACGTAGCAACCGGAATGTTTTGCAAAAACGGACGGACAGGCTCAACTCCCTCACTACACACCTCATATGTGCAGCCAATCTGCTTCTCATCCTCATATTCCATAATGTATACACGCCCCTTCGTATCGATCGAAAATAGAACCTCCGTAAGAGCCAAATGGATCGATTTATGCAAATCATTTGTCTGGATAAAAGAATGTAAGGCATGGGACAAACTCCCCAAATGCCTGAGAACACTATCAACCTGTCCATTCACGACAGGTCTATTCTCCTCCATTTCACTAAAAGGAATCAACTGTAAAATACCCAATACGGTCAACTTGCCATCGGAAGCCTTTTCACGTTTATAAATTTTTGTACGGACGAACCTATAACCATAGCAAGTCTTTATAGGGAAGATCTGTTCGTATATACCAATACCTTTAAAGAAAGCAAATTCGTTAGCGATACGATCCCGATAGTCTCCACGGATCAACAAAAAGAAATCTACTATGGATATTTTCGGACCATCCAACTCCAAGAGACTAATCAAATAGTCAGAACAGATATAACATCTTTCTTCAAAATCAGCTTTCCACCAGCCAACCTGAGCATTGTCTAATATTAATTGATACTGGTCTACATCCATGAATACGACTTCTTTATTATCCTTCATACAAAAGTCGTTATAATAAACCGAACTAACAAATTTTATTTTCCTTAATATTCAAGGATTTTCCACACACATTAATCATAAAAAAATAGCAACATAAGCTAATTTCTGCTTATGCTGCTATTTAACTATAGATAAAAAAACGTTATTTCAACTCTTTAATGCGAATATTACGGAACTTGACAGGAGAGCCATGACCTAAGAAACCGATATGTCCTTTCTTATTGAACAGGCCCGGATGTTCCTTATGATCGGCAGTACCGTTCTTTGTCGCTTCGCGGATATTGCCTTCCATGATTACCACCCCGTTGACCGTTACCTTGATGTTATCCCCATTAGCTACAATTTCTTCATAATTCCATTCACCCGCAGGTTTAAACGCACTATGATGTTCCGCCTTAGCCGGGATAATTCCATAAACGGAACCGTGATGCTGCAAAGGAGTAATATCCTTATAAATCGGATGTTCGCAATCCAGAATCTGGATTTCCATACCAACATAAGCGGCATCCCCTTCCATCGGGGTACGGATACCGACACCGTTATTAGCACCCGGCGTCAACTGGAATTCGAAACGGTACACGAAGTTGCCATACTCGTCTTTCGTATACAGGTTTCCACCATAGCTCTTGCTCGGTATCATGGAAATGCAACCGTCTTCCAGGGTATAATCAACCGTGTTACCTGTCCATTCATGCATATTCGTACCGTCAAACAGAACCTTAAAACCTTCCTTCTCTTCTTCGGCTGAAAGCTTGAACGGTTCCTTGCGTTCGAGTTCTTACATAAATATTCCGGTAATAAACCTTGCTGCCATGAGCCTGCAATTCAATCTGTTCGACCGGGAAGATCGGGAGCTTGCGATCCCAATAGTTTTCCAGAATCACATCATCCACCACTTTCTCTCCGTTCAGTACGACTGTCACACGGTCACCGACCATCTTGATGTAGAAACTGTTCCATTCACCCAGCTTATTATCGGCCACTTTCGTCGGCTTGCTCTCGTTCATCTGGTTGTTGTATAATCCACCGGAACCGACTTGCGCTCCCACGTTGACACGCGAAGTATCCCAGATCTGCACCTGAGGCGTACCACGCAAGTAAATACCGGCATCCGCTTCAGGACCGGCCGGATCAAGCATCCAGTCCACATACATTTCAAAATCTCCGTATTGTTTTTCCGTGCACAGATTGTCCCCCTTGCCATTGAATATCAGCATACCGTCTTCCACGCTCCAGCCTTTACGCATGACTTCATCGGCTTTCGCCTGCTCTTTGGCCAACTGTCCCGGTTTCATCTTCGCACGGGCAATCGGATTCTGTACCAAACCTTTCCAGCCGGTCAAATCCTTACCGTTAAACAAAGAAACGAATCCTTCGCCTTGCGGCATCTCGGCCAGATGTTTCTTGATCGCTTCTTTTTGATAGCCGGCATCCGGATTGTCAAGCACCTCCATTACCTTATTTAACAAAGCACGGACATTCGCCCCCATATACTCCTTATTACCCAAAGCAATATTCATGACTGCATTGGCGGCAGCCTGCTGTACAGGTTTCTGATCCAGAAATTCACCGGCATACAGCATACCCAAGAATGTTCCGGTTTTTTCAATCTGTTGTAAAATCGCGATCTTCTGTGCATCCGTTTTGGCAATTTCCATTGCCTTACGCAAGCTTAACAAACGGTTTTCACCTGTAAATGCCGGATTGGAAACCAGTTTCACATAAGTAGTGAGAGCCGGATCAAAATAGTTGGACGACGGGCTTTCCTTACAGATCGTATATAATTCGTCCGCCACTTCAATACCCTTCCAGTTCAACAGGGCTTCGAAGGCTGCATCCCTTTTGACACCCGTATTAGAACGGAAACCTTTCACGACTGTCGCCAGCGCATCCGGTTGTCCGGTAGAAGCCAACACCAGATAATACAAATAATCTTTATTGCCGGCCTGCAACATACGACGTGTCACCGTTTCGACCCGGTCGGCAACCGGAAGAGAGGACAATGCTGAAATAACAGCCCGCTGCATGGGAGGAACAGCCAATGCGTCAGCCGTTTCCAGCATACCGCACATATTGGTTATATCACGTTCTCCCACTACATCCTTCAAAGCCACATAAGCCGCGGCTTTCACTTCTGGAGAGCCTATCTGTATCTGATCAAGTACGGTATTGATATTGGCAGTAGCTTTGCGCATGGCCAACAACTCAAGTCCAGCTATTTTTCCCGCATTAGCAGCAGAAGAGACGGCCTTTGCCACTGCCCCGTCGATATCTCCAGGGAAGGCAGCCAAAGCATCCTGTCCCAACAGGACGACTTGCTTGTCATTGCTCTTCAGCAATTCGGCCAACGAAGGAATATAGGACTTATCGCCTATCTTCACCAATGTCCAGGTTGCAGCCTGCTTCACGTCAAAGTTAACATCACCGAGCTGCTCCAACAGGATCTGCTTGGCAGGAAGATCGAAACGAATTTCCAGATTCTGGATAATGTCATGTTTGACAGGTTTCTTGGCCTCGCGTCCGATCCAGTTCAAGATGTCTATTTTCAGTTCCGGTTTGGCTTTAGGAACCATTTTCATAAGTTCTATATACAACTCTTTATCTGCAAAACCGGAAGCATAGCTCAAAGCCGCATTCCGGTAGTTCTTGCTCGGATCTTTCATGGCAGCAATAACCATCTTAGATACTTTAGCCGGTTCCTCGGCTGCTAAAAGTATTTGCAAGGCAGCTTCCCGTGTCTGCTCCTGTCCGGCTTTAGCCGCTGCTTTCTGCAATTTCTTTGCAGCTTTCATCACCGCATCACGATCACTCTGGACCAATCGCTTCAACAAAGCGATATAAGCTTCGTTGGCACCAGTCACTTCCATCGTGTAACCGGCATTCTCGGCCGCTTTTGCTAACACTGGCAATGAATTAGAACTTCCGACACAACTCAAGGCATACAATACCTCTTTCTGCATATTCGGATCAGACGCTCCCTGCAATACCAACAAAACAGGTTCAGCCCCATCCACCCGGGCATCGGCAATCGCACGGATCACATCCTTTTGTGTTTTAGAGGAACCGGTACGACTCTTCAAAGCAGCAACCAATGCCTGACCTGCTTTTTGACTGCCATTAGAAGCCAGCGCACGAGCGGCGGGACCGCTCAACGACTCATCGTTCAGATAAGAAGCCAGTACATCTATACATTCGTCTTTCCCCAACATCTGAAGTTGGCGGATAATAAACGCTTTTGTTTCACGCTCGTTCACCATTTCCAAAGCCTTCAGATAAGCCTTTGCAGTCACTAACCGGGCATTCTCCTCCCCTTTCGCCATGACATAATGCGTAAGACCACTCAAAGCGTAGTCGACATTTGCGTTACTGCCTTTGCCCGGAGCATTTATCATGTTTACCAGCATCAGAACACCTTCTTCGCCAGTAGAACTCAAATCACCAATCAATTTATTGTACGCCGCTTGTTTCGCCGCAGGCATCTGAGCCAACACATCGGCAGCGGTCGTTTTGGCCGTACGGTTGGCCGGAGTCTGCGCCATCAGCATGCTTCCGCAAAGCAACAGGGCAGCTATTGAAATATATGCTTTTCTCATATTATTATCTATTTATGTAATTGTCAATTGTTAATTATCAATTGTCAATTCGTTATATATTCCAGGGTGCTCTCATCGGCTGGTCCAGCAAACGATTTGCAGCCTCGTCGTCAATAAATTCAAGTTTTACAGGATCGAAATTCAGCGTCCGGTTCAAACGCAGAGCCACTGCTCCCATATTGACAATAGTAGCCGAACGGAAACCATTCTTTTCGTTCAGGGCGAAAGGCTGGCGTGTCTTCACACATTCTATAAAGTCCGTAACCTGAGGTTCGGGTTCGGGGAAATCGGCAAGTTTCCTCTCCCAATCGGGAATATCGCATACAAAATTTTTATATACATTACCCTTCGGTCCGGCAATATACGGCGTATTCGGATCACCGAAGTCCCCCCCCCAAAGGACAATCTGACAACCATCGTCATACGTGTAGGTAATGGAACGCCAAGTACCGACAGCATCCGGATGCTGTTGCGGGGCATCAACCTCCACTTTAATAGGACTGGTATCGTCTTTACCTAGTATATATTGTACGGGGTCGATGTAACTGCCCCATGTCTCCGAGCCCTCCACCGTCATAATCCCAGTATCCGCGGAAAGTCTGGTGTACGCGATGAGGGTTATAAGGCTTGTAAGGAGCCGGGCCGAGCCACATGTCGTAGTCCAACTCTGCCGGAACCGGTTGCGGTTCGAGATATTCTTTTCCTACCCAGAAAAACTTCCAGTTGAAACCGGTATGCGCACTGATCGTCACCTTCAACGGCCATCCCAACAATCCGCTTTGCACCAGTTTCTTCAACGGTTTGACAGGAGTGCCCAGTCCATAGAACTGGTCTGTAAAACGGAACCATGTATTCAGGCGGAACATACGTCCGTATTGCTGTACGGCCTCCATCACACGCTTTCCTTCACCGATCGTACGCGTCATCGGCTTTTCACACCAGATGTCTTTCCCGGCTTTAGCGGCCTCGACAGACATGATACCATGCCAATGAGGTGGAGTGGCGATGTGCACAATATCGACATTCGGGTCCAGAATCAAATCGCGGAAATCATGATAAGCGGCTATTTTTTCCTTCACCAGTTTCTTTCCCAATTCAAGGTGATTTTTATCAACGTCACAAACGGCAACCAAACGTGTACCGGCATAATTGACATGGCCTCTTCCCATCCCTCCGGTACCAATAATACCTTTAGTCAATTGATCACTCGGAGCGATATACCCATTTCCCAATACGTGACGCGGCACAATCGAAAAGAGCGCAACCCCTCCAAGAGTTTTCAGAAAACCTCTTCTGCTTGTTCTCATAGTAAATTATAATTTATATAGATTAGCAACCTATTATTTTAATAATATAAATAATATCTGACAAATATACTAATTATCTAATAATCCTTGCAGATATTCACGTGTTTTTATCACATAATCATGTCTTGCACCATTCAATTCGCATTCAATAGTCAATGCTCCTTGAAATCCTTGCTTCTTCAGTTCTGCAATGACAGCCGGGAAATTCACCTCTCCGGTAGGAATGGGTACTTCAGCTCCCAATTCATACGGATTGTTCGGGTCCGGATATCTACCGTCTTTAGCATGGAATTCCTTAATAAGGCTGCCGAACTGCTTCACGGCATCAAGAGAATTCGCTTTTCCGTACATCAATAAATTAGCCAGGTCGCAATTGATAAACACATTACCTGTAGCGATATCTTTAATGGCACGAATCAAAGTCGTCGGCGTTTCCTGTCCGGTCTCAAAATAGATCATCACACCGCGCTGCTTGGCATAATTCGCCAAATCCTGCATGACCTTGATAAAATCTTTATATTGTTCGGAAGAGGGATCTTCCGGTATAAAACCGAAATGAGAGTGCATAGCGGGAATTTCCGCCATTGCACAGAAATCAATCATTTCATGATATACTTTAATTTTTTCTGCCCGTTCTTCTTTTGGCACTAGACCAATCGTAGCCGGTCCCTGGCGAAAATTCCAAACACAATGGCTTCCGGGCACACCGACAACCGTTGTTACCTTTATATTATGTTTCTTGGAGGCCGCCTTTACTTTTTCAGCAAAATCTTTTGTAAACTTGTTTTTCTGATAATTAAGTTCACAAGAACCAAATCCCTGATCATGCAAATCCTTAAAGCTTTTATCTACATCGCCCAAGTCATATTGGATAACCCCAATCGTTATCTTATCCTGAGCCATCATTCCGGAACACACAAACAGCAATGCAAAAATCAATAAAGAGAATTTAGTTTTCATCATCTGATATAGATTAAGTTATAAATAAAGAAAATTAAAAAGAGGGACAACCAAAGGGTTGTAAGTCTTTTTGGCCTCCCTCTTCATTTATGAAAAAACAAAAGTAATAATTTATTCCATTGTCGGATTAAAAGTTCCGCCCCAATTATTGTTTTGTTCGAGATTCGGATTTTCCAATATTTTACTTTCTTGGATTGGAAAGAAATAATAGGATTCTTGAATTAAGAATTTATTTTCAGCAATAGCACTGATAGGAACCATTCTAAGAACATATTTGAAATTTTCAGGAGTCAACAAATAGGAATTCGCTTTTCTCTGAGCCTCTGTTATCGTCATTTCAGATCCATCTTCATTAATAGCAATCGCTTCAATTCCATATTTTTGTAATCCATTTAATTGCATCATATTACGAGTTCTTCTAAGATCCATAAAACGATGCCCTTCAAAACAAAGTTCCACATTACGTTCATCCAAAATTGCCTGTCGAATTTCTTCTCGACCACCAACTTTTAATCCATACAATCCATCCTCTCCGGCTTCGATCCCTGCACGCTTCCGGATTTGCTTCAACATATCAACTGCAACATCCCGGTGCCCCACTTCATTAGCCGCTTCTGCATAAATAAACATAACTTCTGCTAATCTCATAAATGGATAATCATGATCAAAAGTAGATACCAAATCTTGACTCAAAGAAACATCAGAACCTTTACGGACATACATCCCACTAATAACGTCATTTTGCGTAGCTGTACTTCCTACATTCGGATTAATTCCATATGAATCCTCCCGAACAGCAATCCCAACAGATGTATATTGACGGTATCCAGTCGATGTACCAGATACGGGATACAAAGCTGCGTTATATAAAATACAATCTTCAAACCGAGGATCTCTATTCATCCAATATCTCTGTAAAAAAACATCCTCATTTCCTACATAATACTTGCCAGTTGGATCATCAAAGCTTTTACCATCTAACATTGGAAAAGCTTTTACCATATCCCAAGTTGGCGTGTTATTAGCATTACTCCGACTCAATGAAGCCGGTCGAATCGTATTCTCCCAACCTGCAGTTTTATCAGGATTACTATATATAATAGGAAATACAACCTCCGAGTTCCCATCCACAAGCCAATTGTCACTATATTTATCGGTCAATTTAATTCCTTGAGAGATACAAAAATCATAAGCTTCTTTTGCTGCCTCATATGCTTCATTCCAATACTTATTATCATATCTATTTGAAGGATTAAATTGCGGAGAAGCTTTATAAAGTAACATTTTCGCCTTATAAGCCTTTGCAAAGCACTGATCTATACGTCCATAATCATTTCCTTTCGCTTTTGCAGGAAGCAAACTAATAGCATCATCCAGATCTTTTATAAGCAAATCAAAACACTCAGCTGTAGAATTTCGAGTCACAAATAAATCGTCCTTATCTTTATCCTGTACTTTTGTAATATAAGGCATTCCCCCATGATAAACAATCATTTCACCATATTGATAAGCTCTCATAAAAAGCATTTGTCCTGTCAAGCTATTTTTTACAGACTCAGAACAAGTCCCTTCAGCAAGATACTCTATTCCTAAATTTATATTACGTATATTCGTATAATTCCAACGTTTATAGCCACTACCAGAAGTCGTAATCGTGCTTAACATAAAAGGAATACCTGTCTGTTGTTCGGCCGTATTATCTGCACCAGTATCCCAACCTTTAAAAATATCTCCATAAAGATCTGTAACATATGCAGTTGCCAAATTATCATCATTCCAAACCAATTCAGCATCATAATTCCACAAATTCGATATATCTAAGCTATTGCATCCATTAAAAAATAGAACGATAGCCAAACCGACTAATGAATCTTTTAATTTATTCAGTTTCATAATTTCAACTTTTAGAATGAAAAATTAAGTCCAAATGTAAATGATCTCATCAAAGGAAATGAATCATAATATTTTTGCTCCGGATCCATGAATTCATTCATGGCCGATATAGAAAACAAATTTGTTGCATTCATAAACACCTGAGCATGAAGTAATCCCAGCGGACGTAAGATCGAAGCTGGCAAATTATACCCTATATTCAAATTTTTTAAGCGAACATAAGCTCCATTACGCATCCAAAAATCTGTATTTCCATAACCCGACTCATACTGATTTTTACCGATCACCCGAGGATAAACACCATTTGGATTTTCAGGACTCCAACATTTATCACTAGTCCAAATTGGATAATAAGGACGAGTGTTTCCGCCATATTGCGGAATACCTTTAGTTGCATCACAACCAACTAGACGATCATAGCTACCCACTCCTTGGAAATGCATGTCGATTGTTATTCCTTTCCAACTAAAACTTCCCCCAAAACCATAATTAATACGAGGAGTTCCATTTTCACTTAGTAAATTATAAGCGTCATTTCCATCAATCTTTCCATCCGGTCCTAAAGAATAACCATCACCACGAGTATCTTGGAACAAAAGTCCACCCAAATAAGGATCTCGTCCATATTGTTTAAAACCTTTAGCAATCAACTCATCAACTTCTGCTTGATCTGTCAATAAATGATCTACCTTCAATCCTGTAATACGACCTGCCGACATACCGACCAAAGATAAATCCTTTAGATTTCCCGTCATGTAAATAACAGATTCGTCTAATACATCCCAACGATCTTTAGAATATCCGATATTCATATACAAAGAATAATTTATGCCATGTTGCACTTTATCTCTCCAAGTCAAAGTAAACTCCCCTCCTCTCCATGAACGTTCTGCATAATTTTCAGGGGCTAAAGAAGCACCATAAGTACTAGGCAAAGTAGTAGTTCGAGACCCCAAAATATCTGTTTCTTTCCGATAAAAGCCATCGATCGTTCCGCTCAATCTATTACTCAACAGAGTAAAATCTATTCCTCCATTAATTGTTGCCGATGTGGCCCAAGTTAAATCAGTAGTAGGCATACTACCCGTTTGAATACCATTTGCCAATCCTTTTCCAAACATATAACTACTTCCGGTAGTATACCTTTCTATGTATTGAAAATACCCAATCGATTTATTAGAAGTATTCAAATCATTACCAGTCGTACCATAAGAAGCACGTATTTTCAAATCATCAAGCCACTCCGAAGTATTTTCCATAAAAGCTTCCCTGCTAATACGCCATCCAAGAGAAGCTGAAGGGAAAAAACCCCATCGGCGATCTTTCGGAAACTTATTATTTCCATCATAACGAAATGAAAATTCTGCCATATATTTGGAATCATAATTATAAGTAGCACGTCCAATCCAAGAAAGATGCGAACCTAAATTTTCGGATTCATTAACAGAGACTGTCCGTCTTTCTGGATCTGTAGAAAATACAAACCACTGATCATAATCTGTCAAAGGATCATTAGCTGTAGCATAGATCGCTTCACCTTGACTTTCTGCTTGTTCAAAAGTAATCATTCCACCGACTTCATGTTTTCCGAATGAATTTTTGTAGTTTAATGTCCAGTCAAATTGTTCATTCCAAAACTGACGAGCACCATACGTTAAGTTCTCATAGTTAGAACCAAATGTATAAATATTATATTTATTCAAATCTAATGGTCCCGGTATAAATCTGTTATCAGGATCTCCAGACTGAAAATTATATGCTTTTTGATGAGACATATACTTCTTACGAGCATAGTCGTTTATAATGTAATTTCCCGTGATTTTAGTTGACAATCCCGGCAAAATTTTACCTAAATCAATATTTAAAGATAAAATTCCATTCACATTACGCCTACGTGTCTTAATATAACGGTCACCTAACACAACATCAGCAACATTCCAACCTTTAAAGTTGCTTACATCCGGATAAATTGGATAATCTGTTTTTTCATTCGCAGGAGTACCATCTAAATAAGCATAAGAAGGAACTGTTCTCAAACAATTAAATGTAGTCCGATAAAAATCAAATATATCTTCACTATCATCTCCACTTCCTGGCCAATTAAATCGTCTATCATCTTTTTGATATCCAGATATATTTGCATTCAAAGATATATATTTAGACAAATTCACTGTTAAGTTTGAACGGAAAGAGTATTTATTATTTTCCAAGTTTTTATAAGAGCCTTCTTCTCTGATAAAGTTGCCTAACACATAATATTTTACCTTTTCTGTTCCTCCTGTAGCACTAATAGAATGCTTCGTATTCCACGGATTCTGCCAAATCAAATCATTGACATTATAATCATGTGTTTTTGCATATTCCATCTCTTCTTCATTATTCGGTAAAGGCAACCCGTTTGCTTCAGCAACCAAATTCTGATACACCAATTCTTTATAAGCACTCATTTCATCCGAAAAAAGCTTACGCGTTGGCCTATTAAATGTGTAAGATCCTTGATATTCAAATTTAGGTTTACCCATTGCATCTGCACCAGACTTCGTTGTCACCAACACAACCCCATTTCCAGCTTTAGACCCATAAACAGAAGCTGTAGCAGCATCTTTCAAAAAACTAAGTTGGTCTATTTCATTTGGCTCAAGAGCATCAAATGCGGCCTTATCCCTAATAATCCCATCAATAACAAACAACGGATCTCCGAAGCCACCACGCATACGGATTTCAGAACTAGCCCCCATAAAGCCAGAACTTCCAACAATAGTCAACCCAGGAGCACGTCCAGCTAACGTATTTGATAAATTAGTTGTTGAAATCGTTGAGAGCTCTTCCGTTTTCACATTCGTTATTGCACCAGTTAAATTAACCTTTTTTTCAACACCATATCCAATTACAATAACTTCATCCAATTTCTGAGTATCCTCAAGCAGTGTTATCTGATAAGAATTTTGTCCTCCATCTATCTTAATTTTTTGATCTATATAACCAATATATGAAATAAGTAGAATTGCCCCATTCGATATTCCATTCAGAACGAATTTTCCATCTACATCTGTTATTGTACCAATTCCTTTGTTATCTTCAAGCGTAACATTCGCACCGATTATCGCTAAACCTTCTTTATCGACAATCCTTCCTGATATTGTGTGTTTTTCTTGCTGTACTCCATTTTGTGCAAACTCTGACCTCTTTATTTTTTTTACACTATCATCCTTCAGAAATACACGATTATTTACTATTTTATAAGAGATCCCTGTATTCTTAAATACCTCTTTCAGAACATTTTCTATATGTTCATTTTTAAGATTAACAGAGACTTTGGAGATTTTCTTATTTAATAAAGTCTCATCATAAGAAAATTCATACCCAGTTTGTTCACTAATACTTCGTATGACGGTACCGACTGTCGTTTGATTCAAGGCCAGTTCCAGATTCACATACAAAGAATGCGCATCGCTTGTCGCCATAGCGGGCGATGCAGCTGACAAAAACATTGCTAATGTAGCAATTGATGCATTTTTAATCATACATGTGATTCAATAATGTTAGTACTAAGTTTTTAAGTTTATAGTTTTCTTTTTTGTTGTGTGTGTTACTTTTCTAATCTGTCATTTCATCATAGGCATTCATTTTTTATTATTCATATATAAAGATTTCTTTCCCCTCTATCCGATATTGGATGGGAGCTAAATATTTCAAGAGTTTCAAGATGTCAGGCAAGCTTTCATCCTCATTGATCACACATCGGAACTTACGCTGGGCAAGCTTCGTTGATTCTAAATTTATGTTTACATTAAATTTTACGGAGAGTTGGTTAACTATTTCCCTCAACGTGACATTTTCGAAGACAAACTGGTTCAGTCGCCACGCCGTACATACATTCACATCCACAACCTCTGTGGCATATTCGTTCTTATTGTTGTCATATGTCACCTTTTCTCCCGGTGACATATCTAAAATGGGGTTCCACTGCTTATCGAGTAAAGCAACTTTACCTCTTGCTAAAACGGTTTCTACGTTTTGGTGTTTCTCGTCTGTTTTTACATTGAAAGCGGTTCCAAGAACCTTAATATTCACATAATTGGTCGAAACATATAGTGGGTACTGAGCATTCTTTGCAACGTCAAAGAATGCTTCTCCTTGCAAGGAGAAGCATTCTTTGCAACGTCAAAGAATGCTTCTCCTTGCAAGGAGAGCTTTCGGTTATTTTCGGCAAAAACCTCAGGTATCCTCAAAGAAGACCCCTCCTTTAACCAAACAGCCGATCCATCCGCAAGCACGATTTTTTTCACATCTTCCCCTTGTTCCACCCTGATCGTTACACAATTGTCCGGTTTCAGATAGCCCCATCCCACATAAGAAAAAGAGACAAATAACAAGATTACGGCTGCGTATCTCATCACAGAGCGAAGTATTTGAAATCGCCTTCTACTATTTATCTTGGCATTCAATCCATTCAATGCCTCTTCGATATGCTCAGGCGTATTATATTGAGTGAACTTCCACGAAACGCGAAGTTTCATCAATTCAGAGAAAACCTCCTCATTATCAATTGATAATTCACGCCATTCTTCTACCTGTTTCATTTCTTCAGGAGAAAGCATGCCTGTCAAATATTTTGCTAAAAGTCTATAATCAAAATCCATTTTTATTTCCTATTACTTATACTAAACGAACAACTTCAGAAAAATACGGAGCAAAAAAGCATTTTTTTCATACAATTAATGGGCAGTCATTCATCAGGCAAATAAGACATTAATAATTAACCACTTACAACAAAAACAAAAGTTTCAATCTCAGGCAACCGGACAAACTAACTCGTTTCCTGTCGCAAACTAAGTCAAATCACCCGAAGAACTAAATGAAAACATATAGTAAAGTAGCCGTTAGCAGTTACTATCTATTACCCTTATGTAGTACTACCTATTGTCGATTGGTAGTACTATATAAGGACGATAGGTAGTACTACATATCAATAATATATTATATGCTTTGAGTTAGTTTACTATGACTTTCGAATTAGTTTCCGGCATGTTCCGTATTAATTGCTCCGTGAAAACGAGGAAACTCCGGACAAACCGCCGGAAACAAAAAGGTGTCGGTTCTATGCCGGTTACAAAGTTCAACCGACATCCTTTAATTAAATGTTTATTAGAGAGATACGAGCAAAAATGCCAGATGTCGGTTTCCTGTGTGTTTTTATTTATATTTTTACGCAAAATGAGACAAGTGCGATTACTCGGATCTCTGTCAGAGTAATCGCACTTATGCGAAGTGTAGCATTGAATGATGAAGATTATTTTGCCGTATATGACTTCTTTGTAACGACTTTACCATCCAAATCAAGAACCTCCAGATTCATCTGATCACCATTAGTCTCCACAGAAACCACACTGTTATTTGAATTTACCAATACCGGAAATTTGATACCGGCACTCGGTTCCTCATATTTGTTTCGATGGAGATGTCCGCATAGCATCAGATCCACTCCGAGTTCATTCAGGATAGGTACGAATTTCTTCAAGACGTCTTTCTGTCCATGCCAGATATTGAGGTCAGCAGAAGGAGGCATATGTGCAATGACAACTTTAAATTTAGCCTGCTTGAAATCTTCATTTTTATATAGTTCCTTCATCCATTCCACCTGATCCGTACGATAACCGTCATAATCGGTAATACCGCTGTACTCGATATCGGAATCCGGTTTGTCTTCCCCCGTATCCAACATTATGAAACATACAGGTCCTTGTCTGAAAAGATAATATAGGAACGGTTCTTTCGGAGAGAAATATTTCTGGAACGAAGTGGCGAACTCACCACGGGTTTCATGATTTCCGCGAGCGTAATACATAGGTTTCTCCGAAGCGAACAAATCGATGCTTTCTTTCATGAATCCATTAAAGATTGTTTGTTCGTCCTTAAATTCCGAAACCATATCCCCATTGAAAATAATCAAGTCTTTATCCTTGTAGTTCGCATTATTCAGCAGTTTCGTAATGATGTTTTCACGTCCGTGAATATCATTGATCATGACAAAAGAGGTTTCTTTTTTATTTGGATCGCACGTTGTAAACGTCAAAGCATTCTTTTTGTATACATCCGATGCTGCCACACGTCCGTATATGACATTAATCCCTTCATGCGACAACACTTCCTGAGAATAAATACGATAACGATAGGTTGTTCCGGGAGTCAACGCTTTTACCTTCACGGCATGCAGCAAGGAGGTATTTTTAACCCCATTAGTTGTATCGAAATACTTAGGCCGTTCTTCTCCATAATAATGAGTTCCGTCATTCGGAGCCAACTCTACCCAGCCGATAGACGGTTTATCCGCTACCCAGACAATAGTTGCCTCATTCTCTTTTACATTCTGCAGATAAGGCCCGTAAAGGATCTTTATCTGCGCAGTTGCCACCTGAGTGGCAACTGTGAGTAAAAGGACATATATCAATTTTTTAATATACTTCATTGTAAATAAGTTTTATTGCATCTATTAATAACCATCGTTCTGAACCAATTGAGGGTTCGCGTCCATTTCCGCCTGCATAATAGGCAGATGGAATTGCTTCTTGTCAAAATAACGAACTTCAACCAAACGGTCTTCACGAGAAGCATTCACATCGATCACGGCGCGACGGTCCGGATCCGGTTCATCATAGTCGACAGTACCACACAAACGATACAAGTCACCCGGCATAACAGTCTCTGCCACTTTCTTTCCAGTTTTGGCTCCGCTCTGGTCATACTCGTCCCAGCGAACGATATCTTCAAAACGGAAACCTTCACCAGCCAATTCTATCGTACGTTCTCTCCTTACCAGTTCACGTACTTTGGCCTGTGTATCATATTTAGAACGGTCAACAGCGATATGACCTCCGCGCAAACGTAACCGGTCGATGATGTTCATAGCTTCCTGCAAATCCTGATTCAGTTCGACCAAACATTCGGCTTTTGTCAACAATATTTCTGCATACCGGAAGATAATCGGGCACAAGGCATCGTCATTCATTGCAGCTGAATATTGTCCCTGGTTGGGATACAAATACTTAGCCCACAACATACCGGTATGGGAAGCATTATCCGCCGCCGTATAATAATCTTTATTCGAAGAGCCGTTCGGCAGCGTCTTGTCGAGCGTATTGAAAACCCGGGATACATTATTACGCCCCACCCAATCCAATCCGGAATAAATAACCGTATTTTTCAATCGCGGATCACGATTGAAAAACGGATGGACCGGGTCATAACCGGAACCAGCTTCATCGATCAACTTGCCATCTGCCATTTCAAACATATCAACCATGTTTTGAGTCGGCACAAAAGAAGCCCAGCCACCATCCGAATTATTATAGAAACGGATCACATCACCATAAGCATAAGTCGTTTGGACATGTTCATAAGTACAAATAATTTCTTTTGAATTCTGTCCGGCCATAGAAAACATATTCAGAAAATCAGGATCTAATTCATACTGATTCAGAGCTATTACTTTATTGGCTGCATCCAATGCCTCCGTATAGTTGCCCCACAACAAATTGAAGCGGGCGATCATCGAGAGGACCGTTCCTTTGGCAATGCGTCCTTTTTCTGCCGGTTTCTCCGCTATATGTTCGGCACTCCACATCAAGTCGTTCATAGCATGCTCCTTCACCTTTGCTTCCGGTTCACGCGGCAGTTTAGCATCGTCAGCCGTTGCTGGTACAAAATCCATAATAACAGCATCCCCATACCAAGTTGCCAAATAAGCATGACTATATCCCCTAATTGCCCGTACTTGCGCCAGAAAATCATTCTTCTCCGTTTCTGTCATGGCTGAAGCCGGAACCAAATCGATATTTTCAATTACGAAATTACAACGACGTATCGTTTCATACTGCCTCCAATAATTCGGAGCCGCAGTAGGAGAAACGCTACCTCTACCCATGTTTCTCATGTTAGAAGCATTCGTATAATTGAAGCCGATATCCGAATAGCTGTCTTCGTAGAAGATAAACTTCGATCCAACATAGTTATTGACCCACCAATTGTAGGCAGCGGTTACTGCTGCATCGACATCCTCGGACGTGTTCCAGAATGTGTTTGTCGTCAACTGATCTTTCGGATTCAAATCAAAAAAATCATCACAAGAAGTAAAGATACCTGTCCCAACCAAGCAAACAGCAAGACCTAATATATTTTTCAGTTTCATATATAATTCATTTAAAAAGTTACATTAATACCGAATGAATGGCTTCTGCTAATAGGATAAACATCCAAGTTTCCCGACGGCGACTCCGGATCAGCATTGAACGGCAAACTGTCGAATGTAAACAGATTTTCGCCTGTATAATAAATCTTCGCATTGGCTATTCCTAACTTATTCGTCCAACTCTTCGGCAACGTATAACCCAAATTGACGTTCTTAATACGCAGGTAATTCGTGTTCATACACCAAAAAGATGAATTCACGCGCTGAGGAGAACTGATCGAGTTTTCCTCTAGGAACAGACGCGGCCATTCCGCATTTGTATTTTCAGGAGTCCAGGCATCCAACCAATTCGTACTCGGATGTGAAGTATCCCCGATAAATGAACCGACGACATCTCTTGAGAAATAACGGTTTGTTCCAGTCACACCTTGCATAAATACCGACAAGTCAAAATTTTTCCAACCAGCACTCAGTGTCAAACCAAAAGTCGTTTTAGGCTGTTGCGTGCCTTTCACCACCCGGTCTTTATCTGTCAACTTTCCATCTCCATCCGCATCTTTAATCCGAAAATCGCCGCCTTTGAAAGGCAAAGACCATGGATTGCCATACTGTTTTTCGTAAGCGGCAGCCTCCTCGTCGCTTTTGAACAACCCATCTACTTCATATACATAAAAAGATTGATAGGGCTCTCCGATTCGATTAATCATATAGCCATCGATAATCTCATTGACCCCAGCCAAATCCAACAACTCATTCTTATTATAGGAGAAATTCGTATTGATTCCCATTCTCCAATCCTTATTGAAGGAATGATTCCAAGCAAAGCTTGCTTCCACACCACTGTTCCGTAAAGAGCCTTTATTGTCCTGATACGTCCCCGATATACCAAACGTATCAGAAACAGGAATATCCATAATGATGTCAGAGGTCTTACGATTATAATATTCGGCACTCAGCATAAACTCGTTCAAGAAATTTGCATCAAAGCCGATTCCCCAGTTTGTCGAATTTTCCCAGGAAATAGTCGTCACCTTATGGCTTACAACCGTAATACCTTGATGAACAGAGCCGCCAAACGGGAAATTCTTTCCTATATATAACGTAGGTAAATAAGGATAATATTCATCCGATACGGCATCCTGGTTTCCGAGCAACCCCCAAGATCCTCTAAGCTTCAGTGACTGCAACCAGCCATGCGTGTTTTCCATAAAATCTTCTTCGGAAATGCGCCATCCAGCAGAGAAAGAAGGAAAATATCCCCAACGATAGCCTTTTGCAAAGCGAGAAGAAGCATCGGCGCGGAAATTGGCTTCCAAAAGATACTTGCCTTTATAGTCATAATTGAGACGTCCGAAATAAGATAACAAAGCCAGTTCACGGGAATAACCACTGTTCGTTTGTGTCGAAGAATCGCCACCGTTCAAATCGGTCACTTCACTATTCGGGAAACTTTTGCGGAAAGCATATAAATTCCGATAATCATACTTCTCGATCTTATAACCAACCATTGCCTTGAAATGATGATCTTGGTTAAAAGTCTTGTCATAATTCAACAATGCATCCAACGTATAACGGCTCCATCTCGAAATCGTTTCACCCAATTGATCAGGTCCATGATAATTCACATCGTCATACCAACATTCCTTACGATAATCTTTTGTTTCCTTTATATTCGTTACATAAGCACCTTGTAATGTGAATGTCAGCCCATCTATAATATGATAGTCAAAGGCCAGTATTCCAGAGAAATTTTGCAACAAATGATATTTCCGACTATTAATATCGACCCAAGCGGCAGGATTTCCATCTGAGATCGAACCGTAAGAACCATCTTCCTTCTTATACGGAATCCAAGGGGCTATACGGTCCGCTTGACGTATCAATTGAGTAGAACCGCCTCCATAAGACGCATTCGGTTCGGAATAGTCGTTATGAATAAAAGCCATGTTAGTCCTCATGGTAAATTTATCCGACAATTTGATATCCAGATTCGTTCGCAAATTAAATTGTTGACGATCCGAATTCCTCAATGTGCCTTCCTGCCCTAAGAAACCTGCAGAAGCCATATATTTCACATCTTCCGACCCACCACTGACATTGAGGCTATGTTTATGCATAAAACCGGTCCGATAAATATAGTCTGTCCAAACTGTATTCGGATGCCCATAAGGATCCGTTCCATCCTGAAATAAACGGAGATCTTCGTCTGTAAAACGAGGAGACGCCCCATCCTGTGTCAATAACTGATTATAAAGACGGGCATAATCATAAGAACTTAAGCGATCAATCAAAGTCGATACATTCGAAAAACTAACATTACCATTATAAGAGACTGTTGCTTTTCCGGCTTTCCCTCGCTTGGTCGTAACCAAGATTACCCCATTGGCAGCTTTAGAACCATAAATAGCGGCCGAAGCGGCATCTTTCAAAACCGAAATCGATTCGATATCATTAGGATCGATCGAATCGAAAGTTCCAGTTTCTATCCCATCCACCAGAATATAAGGGTTAGCATTGTTCAAGGTTCCGACTCCACGAACACGTATAGTTGACCCGTCACTACCAGGCTGCCCTGTTCCAGATGTTATCGTAACCCCCGGAGTCAATCCCTGGAGAGCAGAAGATACATTCGTCACCGGCCGGTTGATCAATTCATCTTTACCAATTGTGCTTACCGCTCCTGTCAGGTTTACTTTCGTTTGTGTTCCATAACCGACAACAACCACCTCATCCAAATTCTGTGTATCTTCGTGAATTGTGATTTTATAATCGTTTTTTCCTTTCGCTACAGCAACCTCCTGATCTACATAACCAATATAGGAAATCATCAATGTCGCACCGTCTTCAATTCCCTCCAATGTAAAATCACCGTCGACATTTGTCACCGTACCAACACCGGCACTTCCTTTCACTATGACATTTGCCCCGATAACAGGAAGACCGGTATTATCGACAACCGTACCTCTGATCGTTCTCTTGACTTGTTGAACACTTGCAAAAGACACATTTTCTGTCTTTGCGTTATCTTGTAGGAAAATCCGATTATCGACTATCCGATAAGAAATATCCGTATTCTTAAAGACTTTCTTTAAAACACTTTCGATGTGTTCATTTTTTACACGGACGGATACTTTTGAAATTTCTTTACTTAAAATAGATTCATCATAAGAAAATTCATAGCCCGTTTGCTCGCTGATACTTTGTATGATCATACCTACAGTTGTCCTGTTCAAAGACAATTCCAGATTCACATACAAAGTATTCGCTTCATTTACCGCCATCGCAGGCGATGTTGCGACTAAAAATGCTGATAATGTCGCAATAGATACTTTTTTATTCATACCATGTGATTCGTTTTTGTTAGTACTATAAAAAACAGTTAACTTTTTACCGGATACACCCGTACCCGCCAATAACACTTCCCATACCGGACAGCATTTTTTTAATTAACCGCTGCAAAGGAATATCCCCGATATTACGGAACTGTTTACCTCAGATTACATTTCAATTTCCCATAGACATTCATTTTTTTGTTTGTTTTTCAGATATATAAATTTCGGAACTCTCAATTCGATAGGTAATCGGCGCCAAATAGCAAAGCTGCTCCAAAACATCCGGCAAGCGCTCGTCTTCATTGATCACGCAACGAAACCTGCGTTGAGCCAGCCTCGACGACTCGATGTTTACATTTACATTATATTTGATTGATAATTGATTGGCGATTTCACGAAGTGTAGTATTCTCAAAAACCAGTTGGTTAAACCGCCATACAGCACAGACATTCACATCGACATGATCCGTAAAACAGGTATTTTCATCCCAGGAATAGGCAACACGTTCTCCCGGATTCATTTCTAAGATTTTCTTTCCGTTCAAGGCATGCAAGCTGATACATCCTCTTACTAAAACGGTTTCTACAGACTTATTTCCAGCATTAACATTAACATGAAAAGAAGTTCCATGTACCTCTACTTTCACATAATCGGTAGCAACGATAAATAGTGAATTAGCATTCTTTGCGATGTCAAAGAATGGCTTCTCCTTGCAAGGAGACCGTCCGGTTGACGGCACTGAATGACTGCGGTATTTTCAATACGGAATTTCCCCTTAACCAAACTATCGAACCATCATCCAGCGTTACTTTTTTTACGCCTTCACTATCTCCTAAAGCGATAGTCATATAAGTTTCCGGCTTAAAATAATTCCATCCGACAGCTGAAAACGAAACAAGCAGCAAGATAACAGCTGCATATTTCAACAAAGACCGGGCAATCCGGTAACGCCTTGCCCGGTTAATCCGGACATTTACCTTTTCCAAAGCCATATCTATCCGCTCGTTATCCGCATACTTTGCTGTATTCCACGAAAGACGCAAACGTAACACTTCAGAAAAAACAGTTTCATTCTCAGCCGACAAATCACGCCACCTCATCACTTCCTCCATTTCTTCCGAGGAAAGGCTGCCAATCAAATATTTTACTAAAAGTGCGTAATTAAACTCCATTTTCACCTTGTTATATTAGGCAAAACGACCAACAACGAAAAACTACTGAGCCAAAATGATTTTTTCGTTCATCTTAATTTATCAAGCATATGTGCCATGCGAAAGAAAAACGGCACAAAGCATATAATAATCATTTCTGGACATATGTCCCTTTAAAAACCGGAGCGCCAAATACAAATGACTCTCCACCGTGCGTTGCGGCATCCGGGTCTGCTCCGCAACTTCTTTAGCCGTCAGCCCTTTTATATAAGTAAGGATGAAAACTTCACGACGCTGCGCTGGCAGGTGCTCCAGTAATTCATACAAATGGCGATAAAAATCCTTAACGGAAAGCTCCTCTATAACAGAATCATCACCTTTCAATAGATTTTGATAATCTTCCAAATACTTCTCGTAAGTATGAGAATGGTATTTTTCAATCGAGAGGTTTTTCTTGAAATAGTCCAGACAACGAGTATAAGCGGATTGAAAAAGATAAGAATGGAAACCATCACTGACATATAGCTTTTCACGGTTTTCCCAAACATACAGAAAAACATCCTGAACAATATCCTCCGCTGCTTTTTGCTCAACCATAGAAGCAGTATAAGCCATTATCCGGGGATAATAGTAACGGAAAACACCATTAAAGGCTTCTCTATTCCCTTTCTTCAGTTCATACAATAAAGAAATATCGAACATACTACCAGCGATTTAAGACCATTCAATTAACATCCCACCCACAAAAATAATAATATTTTTACAAACTTTGCTTGTTTACAGACATTCTCCTTTAATAAAATGCAAGACAATGGTATTTTTTATACTTTTGTAGATAATACTTTAAAAACATGAATAATTTCACAAAATATATCTGTGCCGGATTGGCTATCGCCTTACTCATAATACAAGCGATTATGATTTGGGGATTATATGGAAACTTCAACGGTTTTCTGAACGAATTATCCGACTGCACAAGAAAGCAGCTACCGCAGCTAATCGACCTGTTCACGACAATGATTGTCACGAATTGGGTTATCATTGCAGCCCTGCTTTTCACCCTGTTCCGCCCGAACAGAAAACAGAATAACTGTTAACTACTAGAATTTCTTTATCAGGAAAGACGGGGTTACCCTCAGATAAATCCCGGCAGAGAAACTGGTTTTGGCAAATGATTTATAGCCATTCTGCTCCGTACCGCGAAACACGACAGGCAAATGCTCATAGATATCCAAATCAATGCCAAGCGAAAAACCTTTTGCCAATTCACGCGAATACTCTAAGCCAAAGTAAACACAAGAAGGATCATCGAAGGTAAGACCTTCATCGGATGTCGAGACAGCTCCATAAAACGGACTGCCGAACATGGAAATAAACTGATGACACCTCCAATAGGAAGTCTTCACACGGAAATCGTAAATATCGGCAGATGCACGTGCATACACACCATAGCCGTTATCGAAAGACCACAACTTACCGGCCTGCTGATAATAGCCGGCAACATCCAGTTCCACATTTACACTCTTGAATATCTTATGCCCCGTGTTCCACACTCCCCCAATTCCGACAGCACCGTTCATCAATGTCTGGACAGAATTGGTCAGGATCGTATCGATCTCTCCTCCTCTGTGCTGGGCCAAAACTTGCAAAGGAGCATAAAAATGAAAACGCGAATCCGGATCGTTAAACTTGAAACGGGTAGACAAACCAACCGTAAAAGCCTCCTGATGGATATCTTCCCTGAAGATAAAACTTTCCCAATTCACCCACACATCCAAATCGAACCGGCAGGAATTATACAACAATTGCAATCCCATCTCCGGATCGGCGACCATATTCAATTCCGGATTGTACAATGGCTCTATCAGATTATGATTGGCCGCCCCATACAAATCGCCCAGCACGATATTCACATGATCAGACAAGGCCACCTGCGCCCGGAACCAAGGAAGTGCATGAAAACCTTTCTGATACTGATCACCTTTCCAATGCGCAATATCCTGATAAGCCATATTCGGATAGCGATTCGCCCCCCAAAAACGTTGCAAATGAACACCAGCTTCGAGTTTCAGCATTTCCAACGGATAATAGACAGCCTTTGCCTGCAACCAAAGTCCCGGCAATGTATAACCTTTCATAAACGAACCGGTATACTCATCATCCTTAAAGAAACTCAGATTATCAAATTCGACCGAAAGTTCCCCTTTCTTTTCCGGATCTATCCGGGAATCCGTCTTGAAAACGCGGTCCGGAATCTGGGCATAAAGTGTGTAGATAAATGAAGTACCCGCCAAACAGAACAGGATACACAAACTAATGCGCAAACAAGAAATATTTAAAAGACTTTTCATCTATTGCAAATTTAAGTACAAACGTAACAATTAAAAAGGAATAAACGAAGAACGGGGATACAGAATCTTGTCCATATCCCCGTTCGTATACTTTGATGCTATTATTTATTAGCGTCTCGGTGTTGCTTCTTTTACAACCATCTGGCGACCTTCGTATTCAGCGCCGTTTAATTCTTCGATAGCGTTTCTTGCTTCGTTTTCGTTAGGAAGTTCTGCAAAAGCAAAGCCTTTAGAACGACGAGTATCGCGGTCAATAATCAATTTAACTGATTCAACCGTACCGTACTCTTCCAAAACCTGTTGTAAGTCTGATTCTCTAACCCGATAGTTCAGGTTACCAATGTAAATATTCATACAAAAAATGATATAAAATAATTAATAAAAAATTGAAACAATAAAACTTTTAGGAAAGATCAATGTCTGCTAAATCATATTCTGCAATGAATATTAAGTCGGAGATAAAGAACTACACAAACAGTTTTGCTTGTCGGGTACAAAGAAAAGCATTAAAAATGGATATTGCACCATGAAACCAAGATTTAATTCATAACAATTCAAAAAAAACACATAGAAAAGACTTTTCCCTAAGAACATCCTTAATAACCATAAAAAGTTTGAAAAAGAGGCTTCAATACAATAATATGTAAAAAAGGCCTATTTTATAGTATTTCTGACCAATTAAGCCAGCATATAGCCTTTTATGTCTCAACCAGAAAACCTAATTTTGCCCCAATCATTTTGAACTTAATTTGACATGGAAAAAATCGAAGTTAAAGAAGCCAAAGGAAAACTTGGTATTCTGGTTGTTGGGGTAGGCGGTGCAGTTGCGACTACCATGATTACAGGTACGTTGGCTGCACGTAAAGGATTGGCTAAGCCTATCGGCTCAATCTCACAGTTAGCTACAATGCGTTTAGAAAACGGAGAAGAAAAAGCGATCAAAGATATTGTTCCTCTGACCGACCTGAATGACATCGTTTTCGGCGGATGGGATATTTTCCCTGATAATGCATACGAAGCGGCCCTATACGCAGAAGTCTTGAAAGAAAAAGACCTGAACGGCGTAAAAGACGAATTGGAGGCAATCAAACCGATGCCGGCCGCATTCGACCATAACTGGGCAAAACGTCTGAACGGCACGCACATCAAACAGGCCGCTACCCGTTGGGACATGGTTGAACAGCTCCGCCAGGACATCCGTGAATTCAAGGCAGCCAACAACTGTGAACGTATCGCCGTTCTATGGGCTGCAAGTACGGAAATCTATATTCCGCTGTCTGACGAGCACATGTCGCTTGCCGCTTTGGAAAAAGCAATGAAGGACAACAATACGGAAGCCGTTTCTCCAAGTATGTGCTACGCTTATGCCGCTATAGCAGAAGGTGCTCCGTTCATCATGGGTGCTCCTAACCTGTGTGTAGACACTCCCGCCATGTGGGAATTCTCTAAAAAGATGAATGTGCCTATCTCCGGTAAGGACTTCAAGAGCGGACAGACTTTAATGAAGACAGTACTGGCTCCGATGTTCAAAACCCGTATGTTAGGTGTAAGCGGCTGGTTCTCTACCAATATCTTAGGAAACCGTGACGGCGAGGTATTGGACGATCCTGCAAACTTCAAGACAAAAGAGGTCAGCAAGCTATCTGTCATTGACAACATCTTCGAACCCGAAAAATTCCCGGACCTGTATGGAGACGTATATCATAAGGTACGCATCAATTACTATCCTCCCCGCAAGGACAATAAAGAAGCATGGGACAATATCGACATCTTCGGCTGGATGGGTTACCCGATGGAAATCAAGGTAAACTTCCTTTGCCGCGACTCCATCCTAGCTGCCCCTATCGCACTCGACCTGGTGTTGTTCAGCGATCTGGCCCTGCGTGCCGGTATGTATGGTATCCAGACTTGGTTGTCTTTCTTCTGCAAGAGTCCGATGCACGACTTCGAACATCAGCCCGTACATGACCTCTTCCAGCAATGGAGAATGGTTAAGCAGACGTTGCGCGATATGATCGGAGAAAAAGCCCCTAATTATTTGGACTAAAATTCAGGGTAATACAAATTTAGTTTCATAGGAATGAAACATTTGTTCCATCTTAGCGAAACTTTTGTTCCATGCCTATGAAACTAAAATTTCATGCTGATGGAATTCTCGATATAACTTTCTCCCGGACGAGGGGGAAAGTTATATTATTTTTATAACTTTGCACACATTTTACTGACAGGATGAAAAGAGTTCCACTAATTCATATTATTATTGCAACAGGCTTTGGTTCCGGTTTTTCTCCGTTTGCTCCGGGAACGGCGGGAGCCTTGTTAGCTACGCTGATCTGGCTTGCATTGTCGTGCGCCGTATCTCCTACTCTACTTCTTATTATAACCGCGTTATTGATCGGTATTTTTACGATTGCCGGCATCCGTTCGGCAAACGCAGTCGAACCTATTTGGGGAGAAGACCCTTCGCGGGTAGTAGTAGACGAAATGGTAGGTGTCTGGATTCCGCTTTTGGCAGCACCGGCCGGTAACTTGTGGTATGCTCTGGCAGCATTCGCGCTATTCCGCCTGTTCGATATTTTCAAGCCGTTGGGTATACGCAAAATGGAATATCTCAAGGGAGGAGTCGGAGTAATGATGGATGATATTTTGGCTGGAATATATAGCCTCATCCTGCTAATAGGTGCAAGATGGTTGATTGGATAAAGAAAAGTGCAAGAGCGTTTTCGGAGAAAGGCGGGATATTCATGTTTATACGAGCCCAATTTTCTTCACAAGTCGCCAGTGCGACAGACTTTCTGGTCACAATCTTGTTGGTTAAATTATTTGGAGTTTATTACGTGTATGCAACCTTCACTGGTTCTGTCTGCGGCGGAATCGTAAATTGCATCATCAATTACAAATGGACATTCAAATCCAAAGAATGCAAGAAACGACATGTAATAGTCAAATATCTACTGGTCTGGATTGGTAGTATCTTATTGAATACCTGGGGAATTTACTTCATGACGGAAACGATCAGCCGGAATCCCTGGGTCCAGGAGACACTGAAACATTATATTGATGACTTGTTCGTATTTTCCAAGATAGTAGTCTCACTGCTTGTCGGATTTCTTTGGAACTATAATATGCAACGTATCTTTGTCTACAAGAACTGTAGGATCAGGGACCGTTTTCAGAAAGCGAACTCAAAATAAAAACAAAATAGTAATATATGAAATTCAAAGTTTTTAGAGATTGGTTGCAACAGACGATCTACAAGATCATCAACCCGATCGTACATGGAATGATTAAAATTGGGATCACTCCCAATTTTATTACGACAACAGGATTAATCCTGAATATTGTGGCTGCTTGCATATTCCTTTATGCCGGAATGAAAGGAGAACGAGGTGATTTCTACTATATCGGCTGGGGTGGCGGCATCATCTTGTTTGCCGGACTGTTCGACATGATGGACGGACAGGTTGCGCGTATCGGCAAAATGAGTTCCACATTCGGAGCCTTGTACGATTCGGTACTGGACCGCTACAGCGAACTGACGGTTTTCTTCGGGATATGTTTCTACCTGATCAATCAGGGATATGTCATCAGTTCGATCGTCGCTTTCATTGCTTTGATCGGCTCATTAATGGTAAGCTATGTCCGCGCCCGTGCCGAAGGATTGGGACTTGAATGCAAAGTCGGTTTCATGCAACGTCCCGAACGCGTAGTGTTGACCGGATTAGGGGCTCTCTGCTGCGGTATCTTTGCACCCATGATGGAAAACAACGAGATATTCGAACCGATCATGATATTCGTCATTCCTTTGCTGATCGTTGCGATATTCTCCAACATCACGGCATTCGCACGCCTGAATCATTGTCGTAAACTATTGAGCAGCAAAGATAACGAATGAAAGGAACAATTGTACTCCCGTCAAAGAAGGAGGCAGGGACTGTTATCGGCTTGACAGCGCTGTTTCTTTTGCTGACAGCCGTATGTATCGGATTACGCCCGGAGCATGTGTTCATGGTTGGGCTTTACCTCCTCCTCTTCTTCGCTGGCAAGACAACCCGTAAATTAGCTGTTGCCTTATTGCCATTCGCTCTTTTCGGCATTTCATACGACTGGATGCGTGTTTTCCCAAATTACGAGGCTAACTCGATTGACGTGGAAAACCTATATAATCTGGAAAAAAGCTTGTTCGGTATAAATGATAATGGGAATATCCTAATTCCTTGTGAATATTTCGCGATCCATAATTGCCGGATTGCGGACATCCTTGCAGGTATATTTTATCTCTGCTGGGTTCCTGTTCCGATAGCTTTCGGATTGTGGCTCTATCTCAAGGGATACCGTAATTTGTACCTCCATTTCTCGATGGTATTCCTGTTCGTCAACCTGATTGGCTTTGCCGGATACTATCTCCATCCGGCAGCACCACCTTGGTATGCAATCAATTATGGTTTTGAACCGATACTCGACACACCGGGTAATGTTGCCGGTCTCGGCAGGTTCGACACATTGACCGGCCTTTCTATCTTCGATTCCATCTATGGCCGCAACGCAAACGTATTCGCAGCAGTTCCATCATTACATGCTGCATATATGGTTGTGGCACTATGTTATGCGATTGTCAATAAATGCAATAAATTTGTGATTATCCTGTTTGCCATCATCATGGCGGGAATTTGGGGAACAGCAGTTTACACCTCACATCACTATATTATAGATGTGACATTGGGAATCTGTTGCGCTCTTTTAGGAATCCTGCTTTTCGAAAAAGGATTGATGAAGACAGGCTGGTTCAAAAACTTCTTCAACCGATATTATAATTACATTAAATAATGTGCCAATGAAAGAATTTCTTCGTATTGGCACATTATTCATTGCATCTTGACCTTTTTTGAAGTAGCATGACATCCTAACTTTGCCACAAATAAAAGTTAGGATGTCATGTATAAACAAACTCTACCATTATTCCTATGCATATTCTTGTCTGCATGTGATCTGATCGATTACCATCCGTATGACGGCCGGCTCACCATTTCCGAACGCGATATCAACGACCACAACATCCCGCTTATCGAGGCAGCAACAAAAGATAAAGACACGATCCGCTTCGTCCTGATGGGCGATACCCAACGTAGCTACGACGAGACAGAAGATTTCGTAAAACATATCAATACTAAAAAAGACAGCATCGATTTCATCATACACGGAGGAGACTATACCGAGTTCGGCATGAAGAAAGAGTACGAGTGGACTGTCAATATCCTGTCGAAGCTCGATATCCCGTATGTCGGATTGATCGGTAACCATGACGTAATCGGCAATGGTGACCAGGTTTTCAACAAATTGTTCGGAGAAGACTTTTCCTTTATCGTCCGGGACGTCAAATTCGTTTGCCTCAATACCAATGCGATCGAATACGACTACTCCCACCCTGTCCCTGATTTCGGTTTTCTGAAAGAAGAGCTGCAAGACAGTACCCGGCATTACAGCCGCACGATCGTCGCCATGCATGCACGTCCCGGAAGCGAACAGTTCGATAACAATGTAAAAGACGTATTTCAGCTATATATCCGTGAATTTCCCTCTTTGCTGTTTTGCCTGAACGCACATAACCATCAGTTACAGGTGGAAGACCTTTTTGACGATGGGATCATCTACTACGGCTGTAGCAATATAGCCAAACGTAACTACCTATTATTTACCCTAACCCCGGACGGCTACACGTATGAAATTATCAATTTTTAAATGGATGCTCTTATTTCTTTTCCTGGCCGGCACTTTACAGGCACAGGAGGAAATCGAGGATGATGTGCGATATAAAAAACGCGTAGAAAAATATATATCCAGATGGGAAAAACTCATTCCCCACTATACCAAGCTACAGTTCGCCGGATCAATGGGTATGCTTTCCCTCGGAACAGGTTGGAATTATTATCGTAATCACTGGGAAACAGATGTATATTTGGGGATAGTTCCCCGCAACTCGGATCGCCATGCTATGGCAACTCTTACACTCAAACAGAATTATTACCCTTGGAACATCCATATCGCCGACAAGTTATCTTTCGAACCTCTCGCCTGCGGTGTCTATATCAATACTCTTTTAGATCGCGACTTCTGGGGTAAGCAGCCGGACAAATATCCACAAGGTTACTACTGGTTCTCCACCCGCATCCGTACCCATGTTTTTATTGGAGAGCGATTCACATTGAAGCTAAACACAAAAAAGAGCTGGCATAAATCCATTTCTTTCTTCTACGAGCTCAGTACCTGTGACCTATATCTGATAAACAAGATCGGGAACGGTTATCTGAAACCCAAAGACTATCTAAGCCTCTCGTTCGGCCTCAAACTACAAATCCTATAAAGCAAAAAACGGGAGGTGTCATTACGACAGCCTCCCGTTCCCCATAAACTACATAAAACACTTAAAAGAACAAACTTCCATTAGAAGGCAAGACCTAATCGGATGCCCCAGTTATTCAATCCATCGATCGAATAACTCAGGACTTCTCCTTTATTGGTTGCATAATTATAGTAGGCAGCGACATGCAGACCGATCTGTTTCTGAGGTGTAAAATACATAGTCATACCGATTTCGGGAGATACATAGAAACCCCAATTACGGTCGTATACTTTCATTACATTCATATAAGTCGACATTTCACTATAGCTTGCACCTAACTGCACACCAGCATAAGGCTGGAACTGGCTTTCGGGAGCTACGTTGTAACGAAAAGCTGCACCAAAAGGCAACTGAAAGATAGAATGCTGCTGATCAGAAGTGATGGCCGATGTAGAACTTACCGGCAACGTCTGACGGTCGATATACTTATTGTTGGTATGATAAGAGATAAATGCACCTACCGAGAAATTAGGAATTACATAATAACCGGCTTCCGCATGTGCCCCCCAACCACTTGTCTTGTCTGAGAAATCCTGGCTGAACGGAGAATTAATCTGCCAGTCAACATTAAAATACATGTTCTTTACAACCTGGGCACCAGCCAGGGAAGGTATCGCTAAACAGGCAACAAGTAAAGCGATTAATTTTATTGATTTATATATCTTTTTCATAAGACTCATATTTATCTTTTAATTCGCGTTTAATTATTTTTTCAGGTACGGTGACTGTACAAAAGCCTGCTCAATAGCACGAGTAGAAAGTTCGATATTTACCTTGTCGGAACCGGACAGCAAGCCAGTCATGTAAGCAGTCCAGAGAACCGGAAGTTTAGCATCTGCAGATTTTGGCAGCGGAGCTTTCAAATTGACCAGTTCAACCAATAAAGAACCTACGCTATAGCTGTATACAACAGGATACGGATAATACCATCCATTCCATGCGCCAGTCCAGTTACCCCAGTAGCCATACCACCAGTTATATCCCGGATACCCCCACCACCAGTAAGGATTGTCATGATAGTTTGTAAAGTAATTTACATTTTTCACAAAAGAAACCTGCAAACCCAAATCCGCAGATTCTTTATCCGATGCACGTGTGTAACCACGGCCTTCCATGCCACTAACCAAAGTAGAGACGATATCGTCAGCTTCTGTTGCACTCCAGAATTCCGGTTTTTCACTGCTACCGATAACCATTACACTATCAGGGATGTAGAAAGTTGTAAAGGATTCGAAATTAGCATCCTTGTTGTGATCAGTGAATACTACGAAATCATCGCTTAGTTTTGACATGTCTGGATCCTTCTGGCAAGACGCCAGTAAAAGAACCAATAAGAAAAAAGGAAGAATCTTTTTCATCTCATTCAACGTTTAAAACAGTTTATACTATTATTTATGCACTTATATATAAGTTACTATTTAAACAACATGAACTAAAAAAGGTTTGCATTCTCCCTTTTCAAGAGTGTTAATTAACTTGTCTGAAGATTTTAGAACGGTTATAAACGACTGTTAATGAACACAGCAATCTCGTGTATTATCCAGTGATAAGGCCGTCCATTCTTAGTGGACAGTAGTGCATCGGGGTATATTTTAATCCATCTGTTTCCTGTTCTTCAGAAGTCTTTGAAAAGCCTAAACTTTCATAGAACTTCACAGCGTATGACGATGAATTGACAGTTATCTGCATTTGAAGCTGATCGGCATAGACAGAATCAAACATTTCACCTATTACTTCAATAAGTTTTTGATTTTCAATAAAATTTTGCCCATACTTCAACCAACGATTTGCAAAACTTTTGAATTTATTTCATTTGCTCAGATTCTTTGCCATCCAAAAATTGGTGAGAGAAAGCTGATTTGCTCTCCGTTTTTGTTCTTCCGTTACTATATACCCCCTTTGTTCAAAGAATGGACGGGCTGTTAAACTTACTTCTGATGTAATCCGTATGATTCCTGTTGCAGTTGCATACCGTTCTATTTCATTTAGAAGTATCGTAGCAATACCTTTACCTTGAAAATCTTTATGAACAAACATAGAATGCAAATAACCTTGTTGGGTAATGGATGCAAAGCCGACAACCTGTAACTGTTGATTAGTTGCTACAATGAAAAAATGCGTTCTAATCATTTCTTTTATATGGGAGATATCGTTTCCGCACGATGCCCAATCTTCCACTTCTGCTTTTGAATAATCACGCCTGTTTATATTGAGGACTGTATCTTGAAATAAGTCTTTGAGCTCAAGGACATCAGCAGGTTGGGCAATTCTAATTGTAAAATCTGTATTCATATTCTTAACACTCATATTATCTATGGCAAGGCTTTATATACTTGATAATTGCTATTTATCAATAGTTATCAAACACTACAATACAAATATATGGACATTTCTCAGATAAACATGTTTTATTACCGGTTTATGTTTAAGTAGATGTGTTTATCGTCAAAAAAAGGGATGCCCGGCTTTCGGACATCCCTTTCTTGATTCTGCTTTCTATTATTTCTTATCGCAAAGTTCCTTGCTGTGCTTCCTGTACCATTTTTGAGTTGGGAAGGATAAGGATTTCTACTCGGCGGTTCAAAGCACGTCCCTCAGGAGTGCTGTTATCGGCAACCGGTTCATGTACTCCCTTGCCTTCATAAGTCATGCGCTTACTGCTCACACCTTGGTCTTCCATCAGATAATCGAATACGCTCTTTGCACGTTTTTCTGACAACGTCTGATTATAATCAACTTTTCCTGTATTATCCGTATGTCCTATGATTTTTATGTCCGTATCCGGATTTGCATTCAAACTGGCAGCCAAGTCACGCAACGCACTCTTGGAAGCGGCACTGACAGTGCTTGAATTGGTTGCGAACAAGATACCCGAATCAAACGTAACCTTCAGTGCCTCGCCATTATTAATGGTTTCGACAGTCGTTTCTTCCGGCAACGTAGCTTCCAATTCCTTCTTCTGTTTGTCCATCTTTTTACCGATTAGGGCACCTGCAGTACCGCCCACGGCAGCACCGATTATCGAACCCAATGCAGTATTACCAGCCAAAGCACCGACTCCGGCACCTACAGCCGCACCTCCGCCGACTCCGATAGCCGTACCTTTAGCGGTATTGTTCCATGTTCCACAACTCGTAAAAACGACTGCCATACAAAGCAGTAAAACTGATAACAACTTAAAATTTCTCATCTTCTTATTCTTTTATAAACTATATTGTAACTATACAACAGTCTATTAATCGAACATGTTGATGGAATCGCAATATTCAAGTTCTCCCTGTACAATAAAAGTGATGTCTTCAGGTGAGAACTTGCCTACACCGTCTTTTTGCGCATTCTTTACAACAAACCCGATCAATTCATCTTCATCAATATCAATTTCAGCATTGTCATCGGAATTTTCATCAAGGAAACCCTTCGACTCATAAAATTCATAAATCAGATCCACAATATAATTAATATCGTCATTACTGAATTTTCCTTTCAGTTCCTGGGGAAGATAGTTCTGGATAAATGCTACAGAATCATCTTCATCATAAATTAAATCATCTTTGTCACTCATATCTTTTTAATTTTTGGTTGATAGATGCTACAAACATAAACAAAAATATTCGTTATCCATACAGGTACTCAAAAAAATCAATTCGAATCTTAAACAGGTTCCTAATGCATAGCTTTACGAGGACTAACCCTATGCATTAGCCTCCGTAACGCATAGGGTTAAGTTGAACCACCTTTTACCGCTTCTGCAAGCAATTATCACAACATCCGCATCGTGTCCCTTCCATACCGAAATATTCGGAAATAAACTCCTGACGGCAACCGTGAGTCTCAAGATATTCCGCCACCTTTTCAATTCGCATTTTGAAAGCAGCCAAACGATTTTCATAAGATGCAGTCGTAATGACAAGACGGTCCAAAGGGACGCGGATCATCTTAAAAGTGATCCGGGGTTCTTTTCGAGGAGGGACATAATAGAAGCCGACATTTCGCAGATAGCCCAATACTTTCGCCACCTCACGCGCTTCCAGCCCGGTTCTTCTCGCCAGCATATCGACACTGACGAAAACCCCGGTAGAAAAAAGACCTTCATAATTTCGTAAAACCTCGACAGCGACTTTGGCGGCCGGAGAATCGTCGCTCAGGAAACGATCCATCGTCCAACGAGGTTGGTCATACCGCAGATAAGGTTGTGAATTAGGATAGGGTTCAAAAGTAAGATAGTTCGACAAAGATAAAATTTCAAGAGAAGAACGTAAACGACCTTTATCGAAATGCCAATCTCTCAAAAATTCCGGTTCGTCGAGATAGACCGACACCCCTTCCCCATCACCTTCCGCGATCTGGAAACGGTTGCACAAAGCTTCATAAACCCGTTTGATATATTCGATTGTCGGGAAAGCATTGGAAGGACGCCTTTTTATATCCGTTATGTCCTGCGGTCCCAACAAAGCGACAGCGTAGGCCCGTTTCCCGTCACGACCAGCACGTCCCGCCTCTTGGTAATAAGCCTCCATCGAGTCAGGAAACTCCGTGTGGATCACCACCCGCACATCCCCTTTATCGATCCCCATTCCGAACGCGTTGGTGGCGACCAGCACACGCGTAAATCCTTTCACCCAATTGGCCTGCCGCTCTGTCTTCAGAACCGGGTCCAGGCCAGCATGGAAATATTCAGCAGAAATGCCCGCCGCCCGTAATTTTCCGGCATATTCTTCCACTCCTTTGCGGGTACGGCTGTAGATCACGGCGGAGCCGGGTACGGCAGATAAGATATGGCAGATTTCCTTTAATTTATTGTCCGTCTTACGGACTACGAACGAAAGATTCTTCCGCTCGAAAGAGGTCTTGAATATCCTATATCCTTTGCGAAAATGGAGCTGCTCGCAGATATCGGCAACCACAGCTGCCGTGGCTGAAGCTGTTACGGCAATTACCTGAACATGCGGTATGGCGTCGCGGATATCCGCGATCAAACGATAGTCCCGGCGAAAATCGTTTCCCCATTGGGAGATACAGTGCGCTTCATCCACGACCAGCAAATTCACTTTGCGGGACAACGTCTTCAACTTCTCCTGAAACAGTTCGGAAGAAATACGTTCGGGAGAAATATAAAGGAACTTATAATCTCCCAAGATACAATTATCCAGTTGTTGCAAAATCTCCCAATGCGGCATCTCCGAACTGATAAACGCCGACAGAATGCCTCGCTTTTGCAGGTTCTTCACCTGGTCCTTCATCAAAGCGACAAGCGGACTGACCACAAGGCAAATACCCGGATTCGCCAATGCAGGCACCTGGAAGGTAATGGATTTACCTCCTCCCGTCGGCATAAGCGCCAATGTATCATGCCCGGACAGAATACTGTCTATGACTTCTGCCTGTCCCGGCCGGAACCCGTCATAGCCCCAGTAATGCTTCAGAACTTGTAATGGATGGTGCATATTCAAATGTTTTCACAAAGATAGAACATCCAGACCAACAAAAAAAGGCCCTACTCCTTTTGGGAGCAGAGCCTTTCACATAAATATATATCAATCCAACCATCTTCGGTCAATTCTTGAAGACCAAACCGGCACCGTTGCTGTCGATTGTGATCGGGCGATCTTTGTTGATCTTTCCGCCCAACAACTCTTTGGACAGTTCGTTCAGGACATACTTCTGGATGACACGTTTTACAGGACGGGCACCAAACTGCGGGTCGAACCCTTTGTCTGAAATAAATGCCAGAGCTGCATCCGTAAATTCCAGCGCAATCCCATTCTGGGCCAGCATCTTCTTCACACTATTCAGCTGAACAGTCACGATCTTGCGGATCTCTTCTTCGTTGAGCGGAGTAAACATGATGATGTCATCGATACGGTTCAGGAACTCTGGGCGAATTGTCTTCTTCAGTAATTCCAACACCTGGACCTTCGTTTCATCCACTACCTGATCGTGCGTTTCGGGTGTCATCTTCTCGAAGTTTTCACGAATCAAGGACGATCCCATGTTACTGGTCATAATAATGATCGTATTCTTGAAGTTGACAACACGTCCCTTATTGTCGGTCAGCCGTCCATCATCCAATACCTGCAAAAGGATATTGAATACATCCGGATGAGCCTTTTCGATTTCATCAAACAGAACGACCGAATAAGGTTTACGGCGGATCGCTTCCGTCAACTGGCCACCTTCATCATAGCCGACATATCCCGGAGGCGCACCAATCAGACGAGTCGCACTAAACTTTTCCTGATATTCACTCATATCGATACGCGTCATCATATTCTCGTCGTCGAACAGATATTCCGCCAACGCTTTGGCCAGCTCTGTCTTACCGACACCTGTCGTACCGAGGAAAATAAATGAACCGATCGGTCGTTTCGGGTCCTGTAATCCGGCACGGCTACGACGCACTGCATCAGCAATAGCACTGATGGCCTCCTCCTGCCCGATAACACGCGTGTGCAATTCAGATTCCAGATGGAGTAATTTTTCCTTTTCACTCTGCATCATCTTGCTGACAGGAATTCCCGTCCAACGAGATACCACATCGGCGATATCTTCACTGTCCACTTCCTCCTTGATCATGGCGGAAGCACCTTGCATCGTCTTCAGTTTCTCCTGGACTTCCCTGATCTCTTCCTCCTTTTGTTTGATCTTTCCGTAACGGATTTCGGCTACTTTACCGTAGTCGCCTTCACGTTCGGCCTTATCGGCTTCAAACTTCAGGTTTTCGATATCAATCTTATTCTGCTGAATCTTATTGATCTGCTCTTTTTCGCTTTGCCACTGAGCCTTCTGTTTCGTTTCTTCGTCCTTCAGGTCGGCAATTTCCTTATTGAGCTGTTCCAGCTTTCCTTTATCATTTTCACGCTTGATCGCTTCACGCTCGATTTCCAGTTGCTTGATACGGCGGGAAACCTCGTCGAGAGATTCCGGCACAGAGTCGATCTGCAAACGCAAACGGGCTGCTGCCTCATCCATCAGGTCGATCGCCTTATCGGGCAAGAACCGGTCAGTGATGTATCGTGTAGACAACTGGACGGCTGCAATGATGGCATCATCTTTGATACGGACCTTATGGTGGTTTTCATATTTTTCCTTCAAACCACGCAGGATGGAAATGGCATCCAATTCGTTCGGTTCGTCCACCATAACAATCTGGAAACGACGTTCGAGCGCCTTATCCTTCTCAAAATACTTCTGATATTCATCCAGCGTCGTCGCACCGATCGAACGCAATTCACCACGAGCTAAAGCAGGTTTCAGGATATTGGCGGCATCCATCGCACCTTCGCCCTTACCGGCACCGACCAATGTATGGATCTCATCGATAAAAAGAATGATTTCCCCATCCGATTTAGTCACTTCACCCACTACAGCTTTCAAACGTTCTTCAAATTCGCCCTTATATTTGGCCCCGGCAACCAAAGCTCCCATATCCAAAGAGAAAATCTGTTTCGATTTCAAATTTTCCGGTACGTCACCCCGGACGATACGATGAGCAAGCCCCTCGGCAATCGCCGTCTTACCAACACCCGGTTCACCAATCAAAATCGGGTTGTTTTTCGTACGACGACTCAGGATCTGAAGTACACGGCGAATTTCGTCGTCACGACCGATCACCGGATCCAACTTGCCGCTACGGGCACGTTCGTTCAGATTGATCGCATATTTCCCCAGTGCATCATATGTGTCTTCGGCCGACTGGCTGGTTACTTTATTCCCTTTCCGCAATTCTTCAATCGCTTGGCGTAATTCATTCTCCGTCATACCGGCATCTTTCAGAATTTGAGAAGCAGTGCTCTTTTCCGTGAACAAGGCCAAAATAATCGGCTCCAAAGACACATACTGGTCTCCCATTTTGGATGAATAGCCGATTGCTTTCTGCAAAACAGTATTTGCTTCACTTGACAGGTAAGGTTCTCCGCCTGATACCTTCGGTAGCGAACTGATCTGCGCATCCAATACACGATTCAGATTCTGGATATTGACACCCAGTTTCTGGAAGATGAAATTGGTCACACTTTCACCCGTCATAATGACACCTTTCAGCAAATGTACGGCTTCGATCGCCTGCTGCCCATTCTGGGTAGCAAGTTGCACGGCCTGCTGAACTGCCTCCTGTGATTTAATTGTAAAATTGTTTAAATTCATATAGTTATACTCCTTTCAATTCTATTTTTATTTCTAAATTCCACAGACATTCCTACAAAACAAGTACCAGAAACAAAATATGCCATTTTGTCATATATTTTAAAACTTCGCATTAAAAGAGCCTGTCGAACAGTCTCGTTTCACGCCGTTTTTTACATGTTTTCGGGAAAAGAACAAGGCGGCTGGGAAAAAGGTTTACTTTTACCTTGTCAAGACGGGACTTTTCTACTTATAGAATTTCAGAAATATAAATCTAAGAAATATCTTCGGCAATAGTGTATCCTAATTCCCGGTCATCATTCTTATCTTGGAAAAGAATAGGCATTCCCTTCAGGAGATTCAATATAATAAAGGTTTGTATAAACAAAATCGGGATTGTCCCGTTTCAAGACCCTGGCCACATTATCAGGGACTTTCGTATCTAAACTGATTTCATACCTTGTCTCTTTCCAAAAATAATAATCAGTTTCAACCTCTCCTCTAAAAGAAACAAATTTAAGGGTGTCGTTATGAAGGACAAAATAATCATAATATCCTCCATTATTCTGATATCCTCTAATTTCAGAACCGTCATATTTCTTATAGATAAAGTCAAAATGAGCCTTCGGCAAATCAACAAACCAAGTAGAGTCATTCGGTGTTCATGTATATATAGCCAAGAACATCCCATCATCATTCAAACCTTTGTGTCAGTCATTTTCCAAATATCACCCACATACCAGATCGAAAATTCATTTTGATCTTTATCCATAAAATCTATTTGAGAAAAATTCGAATATTCCTGATAATTCAGGGAATCCTACAATCGTATTTTTTGATAAAATTCTTCAACAACTTCGACAAAAGCCTCTGGCAGCCGTCTCAACACTTCGATTTTCCAATCTTCGGACATTCCATAAAAGGCTTCTGCTATTCCTCGTAATGCAGGCCAACGTGTCTGAATCGCCACCGAGAGAAATGGCCAAACGAATTGCAGTTTCAAAATCCGTACTTTCCAAAAAAGCGACAATCGCCTCCGGGACAGTTCCCTGACAACTTGGGTTAAAGCAATAGTCCGGCCGGATCTCGTCACAGGAAAAATTCAAATCATATAAAAAAGTCGTTTCAATGTATTCCCGGATAGCTTGCTTGCTTTTTCCTGTACGAGCCAGATAGATGGCAGCAGCCACAGCTTGAGCCCCTTTGATCCCTTCCGGATGGTTATGGGAAACGGCAGCCGTTTCTTCAGCCACTTGCAATGTTTTTTCCAATGAACCAAAAGCCCACCCAACTGCGCTAACCCGCATAGCCGAACCATTCCCCCAACTGTTATAAGGCTGTGGATTCGTTTCACAAAGCCATTGCCCGAAACGTGCTCCATAGCCTCCCATCGGACACGGAAACTCCCTGCCATAACGATGCATAACTTGCACGAGATTCCCTCCATACAATAGCCAGTCAGTCACGGCGACCGTCATAATCGTGTCGTCCGTATAATTGCTTTTCCTGGTAAATAACGGAAAAACCGTTGTCTTTATATTATCAAACTCATATACGGAACCGATAATATCTCCGGCTATTGCTCCTATCATATTACTCTCATTTTTATTCGGACATAAAAATACAAAACAACCTTCTATATCCCAAACAGAAAGTGAAGTGACTTTCCAGCCTGAAACCTTCCGGCGGCATTACCCGCATAAATCTCTCTACCCGTGAGCGTCAACTTCTTCACCGGAGCTCCGGTTTTAAAATCCAAATCTTTGAAATTGATCCAAAAAATATCGGGGCTAAGCGTTGACTCGAAATAATACACTTTATTTTTTTGATCCGCTACCGTACGCCAGCGAGTCGAAGCAATATTAGGCTGTTCGGGGATAGAGATTCCCAAAGGAACCGAAACATTGCGCATCACACTAAAAACTCCGGCAACAGCCTGCCTGAAATTATCGGTTTGCGGTAATGCCTGGATATAAAACGATGCACGGACAAAGCGATCGGAAGCACGGTTTGTCCCGGGTAGCATAACCAGACCGCCAATCTCTTTCCAGTAATCATTCAAAGTCAACTGTTTGTCATAGGTAGGGGAATTTGTCATTATCTGGCATTCTCGTCCCTCATGAATAATCAGATTGCCGTTGATATATTCAAAGATGGCACTATTCCCGGTCGCATCCGAAATCGAGAGGTGCAAAGTCGATTTTGCTCCGTTAGGTAAATCAGGGTCATCGATACGGAAAGTTTCCAGGCTCAATTCATTCACAGCTTCGTCCACCGTCGCAAAATTATCCAAGACATATTGTGTCCAGATGCTCAATCCCATCACCGGACGACTATCATTCGGACGATGATAAGAGGATTCGGTCAAGAAAAGCAAGTTCGCCACCAGGCCTTTCTCATTCATACCGTCACAAACTCCGATATCATATCCGGCAGTCACGACACTCCCATATTTGGAAGTCCACGTCACCGTATTGTCCGTAATCCCTCCCCGTTTCTCCATTCCCCGAGGGAAAAGGTAAATATTCGATTGCGGATCCTCTTTCCAATCCATCGTCCGCCCTGTCACGATCATATCATCCGGTCCCAGATAGACCGCACGCGTACAAGCTTTGTTTTGCTCTGCAAAAAACATCATGCCTAAAGCTACCACTGAAAAGACGGCTAACTTATTTCTTTTTGCCATAACTATAATTTTAAATATGTCCAAACTATATTTATAACAGGGATATGAGAATGATAGTTCCAGTTGTTCAAAACAACTTGTAACAGAACAAAATCAACAATCCCTCCTTTTTACACCATTTTTCTATTTCATCGAAAATTCCGATCCATACTGTTCTTACGTTTTGGCAAGATTAGGATGCCCTATTAATTCAATTTAGATAGGAAAGAGGTGTCATTTTGATAACTGTGCCGAAAGTTCCCTCACTGTGAAAAAGGAGAAATGATATTTTGGTGAGGTTACCTCACTGAAAATATGTCAATAGAAGAAAATACATTACATTTGTCTTATCATTAAAATAAGTATTAGGAGATGAAAATTATAACATACAATGTAAACGGCCTGCGTGCCGCCGTAGGAAAAGGATTGCCCGAATGGCTGGCACAAGAACAACCCGACGTACTTTGCCTGCAGGAGACCAAGTTACAACCAGAACAATATCCAGCCGAAGCATTTGAAGCACTTGGCTACAAAGCATGGCTTTTCAGTGCACAGAAGAAAGGCTACAGCGGAGTCGCAATCCTGAGCCGCCGAGAACCGGACCATGTAGAATATGGAATGGGAATCGAAAAATACGATAACGAGGGGCGTTTCATCCGGGCCGATTTCGGGGATCTGTCGGTGATCAGCGTTTACCACCCTTCGGGTACGAGCGGCGATGAGCGTCAGGCATTCAAGATGGAATGGTTGGAAGATTTCCAGAACTATGTAGTGGAACTACAAATCGCGTCCGAAACTGATCTTATGCGGAGACTACAATATCTGCCACGAACCGATTGATATTCATGACCCAGTACGCAATGCGACGAACAGCGGCTTCCTTCCGGAAGAACGGGAATGGATGACTCGTTTCCTGGATGCCGGCTATATTGACACGTTCCGCCTCCTCAACCCGGACAAACAGGAATATACTTGGTGGAGTTATCGTTTCAGCGCTCGTGCCAAAAACAAGGGCTGGCGTATTGACTATTGCATGGTCAGCGAACCGATGAAAGCACAAGTGGAAAAAGCGTATATTTTAAATGAGGCTGTTCATTCGGATCATTGCCCGGCAGTGATCGAGGTGTCGTAAATCAAATTCCGCACTGCCTCTTGATAATCTGCCAACCGGGAACTTTTCAATATTTTTTTCCGGAGCCGTTTCTCTGCATCCGGCAACAGGTAATCCCAAAGGGTCTTCATCTTGTCGAGTACCTGGTGTTCGCCTCCCTCCAGACGGAAAGAATAGCCCGCTAACAGTAAGGTATGGAAAGCAGACAACTTCTCTATCTTCTCCTGAGCGGTAAGCGGGGTATCGGATATATATTCCGTTGCCAGCCAAGGAGAAGACAGCAGACCACGTCCTATCATGATACCTTTCAAACGGGGAAAACGTCCGGTTAACGAACGAATATCCGGCAAAGTCCGGATGTCTCCATTATAGAAAAGCGGAAGCGTGCATGAATCATAAAATCGGGAGAAGGCACTCAGGTCAGTCTTTCCTTTATATTGCTGCGTACCGATCCTGGGATGCAATGTGAGATGTGTGAGGGGCAATCCGTTCAAAAAAGGAAGAAGCGCTTGCGCCTCCTCAGGAGAATCCCAACCTAACCGCAGTTTGACCGAGAATTGTATCTCCGGGAATTCAAAAATCGTTTCCAACAACACTTTCACCTCATCCGGATAAGGCAGGATACCCGCTCCCCGATGTTGTCGTGCCTGCATCGGGAAAGGACAACCCAAATTAATATCAGCACGCCGGTACCCTGATTCACGAAACAAACCAGCAATCCGGCGGAACTCTTCGGGCGAAGCTGCGATCATCTGGGGAACAAGTGAGGCGGATGTATTTGCTTCCGGTACAAGATCCCGCAACTCCTTATTGCGAAAGCCAGTCTTTTCGAGACGGACAAACGGAGTGTAATAGGTTTCGACACCTCCGAATATTTGTGCATGTGCTTCCCTATAAACCGAGTCGGTATAACCCTGCAATGGGGCAAAATGAATAACATACGGTTCCATCATTCCGGAAACATTTCAGTGAAAAGTGAATGAAGACGTGCTTTGGCCTCTTCAAAATCCTGCTCCATCCCCATCTCTTTCTCAAGCGAAGTAACCCCTTTATCTTTGAAGCCGCAAGGGTTGATCAAAGAGAAGTAATCCAAGTCGGTATTTATATTCAAAGCAAAACCGTGCATGGTGACAAAACGGCTGCTTTTCACACCGATCGCACAAATCTTACGGGCTTTTCTCGGTACACCAGGATCGATCCACACACCTGCAGCTCCCGCGAGCCGCTCCCCTTTAATGCCATAGATAGCTAAAAAGCGGATAATGGTTTCTTCCAACCTGTCGATATATTGCTTGAGTCCCAACTTCCAGGTATCGAGATCGAAGACCGGATATCCGGTGATTTGTCCGGGACCGTGATACGTGATATCCCCTCCCCGGTTGATATGGTAGAAAGAGATACCTCGCTGCACAAGCAGTTCTTTCGGGATCAGTAGGTTGGTGTCCTTACCACTTTTTCCAATAGTCAGTACCGGCTGATGTTCGCAGAAAAACAACCGGTTTTCCCCGGTCCTGCCTTGTGCTTTCGCTTCCAACAAGGCGTTGAAAGCAACCGTCTGGCGTTCCAGTGCCTTCTCATATTCGATACGTCCGAGGTCGTGATATATAAAATGACTCATATGATTATCGTTCTTATGTAAATATTTTTTTCGGGCAGACGGACCGTCGTGTCGGATTCCGCCCGGAGCTTCTTCCGTCTACGCACCTTCCTACTGCCGGATTCAGAATCGGGATCACCACTGTCATACCCCATTTCGATCTTAAGCAGTTTCCCCATCAGCGACATGATCTTCGTCTGCCGTTTCAGCATATAAGGAGAAGGTTTTGCAGAGTTGAACTTGCGGGGATTCGGCAAGGTCGCAGCGATCAAAGCCGCTTCCGCCTTTGTCAGTTTATAGGCCGGCTTTTTGAAATGAGCCTGTGCGACTGCTTCAGCACCATAAATACCGTCTCCCATTTCGATCGAGTTCAGATAAACTTCCATGATACGTTCTTTCCCCCAAATCCATTCGATCAGGACGGTGAAATAAGCCTCGATGCCTTTGCGCAAATAAGTCCTTCCGGGCCAGAGAAACACGTTCTTGGCAGTCTGTTGCGAGATAGTGCTCGCTCCTCGTACACGTTTGCCTTTTTCGGCATCGGCACGAGCTTTCTGAATCTGTATCATATCGAAACCGTCATGGTCGAGAAAAAGATTGTCTTCCGAAGCCACGACCGCCTGTGCCAATGGCTGGGCAATTTGTTTCAAAGGCATCCATTTGTGTTCCAGCTTGATGGGCTTGCTATCCCGCACCTGTTCGTAGACGCGGATGAACATCAGCGGAGTGTAGTAAACAGGTATGAACTTATATGCCACCACAGCCAACAAACTAGAAACAAACAGGAACAGCAACAGGTTCCGGCTTCCTATCAGTATTTTTTTCAATATGCGCATCGATTCTTGTCTTTTCGGACAGCAAACTTACGGATTTATTTCCAATATTGTTCCATCTGCTCTAGTGTCCTACCCTTTGTTTCGGGAACGAATTTCCAGATAAATAGGGCAGCCAGAACTCCCATGACACCATAAACCCAGTAGGCCATGCCATGATTGAACGTATCGGTCAGATACTGGTTCTTATCGAGCATCGGGAAAGTCCAGGAGACAAGGAAATTGGCAATCCACTGCCCGGCAACGGCAATACTCATAACAGTCGAACGGATCGTATTCGGGAAAATCTCTGCCAGCAATACCCAACAGACCGGCCCCCACGACATCGCGAAACCAGCCGTGTACACCAACATACAAACCAACGAACCGATACCGACAGAATGCGTATAGAAAGTCGTCCCCAAGATCATCATCGAGACGGCCATGACCAATGCTCCGATAATCATCAACGGACGGCGACCGAACCGATCGACCGTAAAGATAGCCAGCACGGTAAAAGAGAGGTTCACGGCTCCTACCACGATCTGTTGTAACAAGGCGGCATCAGTGGCGGCCCCCATTGTCTTAAAGATCTCCGGCGCATAATACAACACGACGTTGATCCCGACAAACTGCTGGAAACCGGACAAAAGGACACCGACAAATATGATCAGCACGCCGAATGAACGCACCGGGAAGACCAGAGATACAAAAAAGCTACCAATCAAAGCGATCTCCAAAGCACTCGTGTTTCCAGCCAGTTCCAATGCTCCATACAAAAGCAGAAACAACACCAGCCACATCCCCATAAACAGAAAATAGGGACGCATGGAGGGTTCCTGTTTCCTGAAACTTTCTTTTATTTCCACCAATTCAGGTGCTGCTCTTTCTTTTCCCATCAAACGATCCAATACAGACAGTGCCTTATCCATCTTACCGCGCATCACCAAATAACGAGGCGTTTCCGGTACAAACATCAGAAGGGCCAGAAAGAGCAAAGCCGGGACGATTTCGGACGCGAACATCCAACGCCAGCCGATCGTATGCAACCAGGCGGCATCTCCCTGCAACGCGATACTGTAATTCACAAAATAGACGACAAGCATACCGAAAATAATCGCGAACTGATTCCATGACACCAGATTTCCTCGTTTCTCCGCCGGGGCCATCTCAGCAATATACATCGGGGAAACCATAGAAGCCAAACCGACTCCTACTCCTCCGACAATCCGGTAAAACACAAAAAGGTACATGAACGTGTGATCTCCGCTACCAGGCATCCCGACAAACAACTCCGGCCACGCCGAACCGATTGCCGACAACAAAAACAGGATGGCAGCCAACACAAGCGTAGGTTTCCGTCCATACCGCTGGCTGATCCAACCGGCAAAAGAAGCACCTAAGATACAACCGATCAGAGCGCTGCTCACAACGAATCCTTCAAGCGCATTTGCCTGATCCAATGGTAGCCCGAAAGGTTCGATAAAGAATTTACGCAGCGATTCAACCGTCCCGGATATCACCGCTGTATCATATCCGAATAATAATCCCCCCAATGTCGCCACAAGGGTAATTCCAAAAATGTAATAGTTGTTGTTTTTCACGATAGAGATTCATATAGGTAAATAATGTTTTATCCGTTACTTTTGGTTTGATTCAAAAGTAACGGATAAAATTATTTATATGTTATTAAATGTACTGATTGATAATCATCTCATACAATTCCTGCTTCCCGCTGATTTGCTTCGGTTCGCCAGAGGCAAGAGCGATTGTACGCAGGTCTTCGAGGAGAAGTTTACCTTCTTCGAACTTCTTACCGTCACCCTGGTCGAAACTAGCGTAACGTTCGGCACGCATTTTCTTGTAATCAGAATGTTCCAGGATATCGGCAGCAGCCATCAAAGCACGGGCAAAAGAATCCATACCACTGATATGAGCCAGAAAAATATCATCCAGATCGGTCGAGTTACGACGTGTCTTGGCATCGAAGTTCGTACCTCCGGTAGTCAAGCCGCCTGCTTCGAGGATAACCAGCCAAGCCTGTGTCAGTTCGTAGATGTCAACCGGGAACTGATCCGTATCCCAACCATTCTGATAATCACCACGGTTGGCATCGATACTGCACAACATACCGGCATCGGCGGCAGCCTGAAGTTCATGCTCAAATGTATGCCCGGCCAATGTGGCATGGTTCACTTCGATATTAATGGCAAAATCCTTGTCGAGACCATAATGGCGCAAGAAGCCGATAACCGTTTCCGTATCCACGTCATACTGGTGTTTAGTCGGTTCCATCGGTTTAGGCTCTACCAGGAAAGTTCCTTTGAACCCGTTCTTGCGGGCATAGTCACGTGCCATCGTCAACATCATGGCAAGATGTTCCTTTTCGCGTTTCATATTGGTGTTCAGCAAGCTCATATAGCCTTCACGTCCCCCCCAGAACACATAGTTTTCGCCACCTAAGGCAATACAAGCGTCGATCGCGTTCTTGATCTGCGTGCCGGCACAAGCCACAGCAGGGAAATAAGGATTTGTGGCAGCCCCGTTCATATAACGTTTATGCCCGAACACATTGGCGGTAGACCACAACAGCTTCTTCCCCGTCGCTTCCTGATGTTGTTTGGCATATTCGACCATCGTATGCAGGTCCTTTTCAAATTCGGCCAACGTCGGTGCTTCATCTACGACATCCACATCGTGGAAACAATAGTAAGGTATGTTACATTTCGTCATAAATTCGAAAGCAGCATCCATCTTATACTTGGCACGGGAAATACGGTCTGCGCCCGCATTCCAAGGAAATGTCTTCGTTCCGCCACCGAACTGGTCGGCTCCCTCCGCACATAATGTATGCCAATAGGCCATAGCGAAACGCAGGTGGTCTTTCAGAGTTTTACCCATTACGACCTTGTTTTCATCATAATAATGAAAAGCCATCGGATTTTTTGACTCGCGTCCTTCAAATTCTATTTTTCCAATTCCCGGAAAAAATTCTTTTTCACCTTTAAAGTAATTCATGATAATAAGTATTTTATTGATTATACAATGCTTTCGTTTATTACGCCAATGCTTTCTCCAACCGTTCTTTCCAGACCTCGAAAGCCCCGCAGTATTTATCCGCTTTCAGTCCGTCCGGCTCTATCACATTGATCTTTTTCAGGGAAGCAAACGCCTCTTCCGCCGACGCATAGATGCCGGCCCCGATACCGGCGCCTTTGGCAGCCCCGACAGCCCCGTTCGTATCGTAAAGTTCGATCACCGTTCCTGTCACACCAGCCAACGCATCCCGGAAAATAGGGCTTAGGAACAGGTTGGCATTACCGGCACGGATCACCCCGATATCGATCCCCATCTCATTCATGATATCCATGCCATATTTGAAAGAGAAGACAATCCCTTCCTGTGCGGCACGGGCGATATGAGCTTTATTATGAATGTTGAAATTCAGCCCGTGAATGGAGCAATCCACCTGCTTGTTCTGTAACATACGCTCCGCACCGTTCCCGAAAGGCAGAATCGAGAGGCCCTCCGAACCGATCGGAACGGTCGCCGCCAGCTCGTTCAAAGCAGGATAGCTTATACCTTCCGGAGCCACATTCCGCTTCACCCATGAATTGAGGATTCCCACACCGTTAATACACAGCAGGACACCCAAGCGCGTCCGGTCGGCCGAATGGTTCACATGCGCAAACGTATTCACACGGGACAGCGTGTCGTAGTTCACCTTGCCGTTCACACCATACACGACCCCCGACGTACCGCCCGTAGCGGCTATCTCGCCCGGATTCAGGACATTTAGCGACAACGCATTGTTGGGTTGGTCACCGGCCCGATAGGTAACCGGCGTACCCTTCTTCAAACCCAACTCCGAAGCGACCGATCCGAGCAATTCCCCCTGCACACCGAAAGTCGGACGGATATCCGGAACCAGTTCCTTGCTGAACCCGAAATAGTTCATCAGATCTTCAGAAACGCTATTATTCCGGAAATCCCAGAAAATTCCTTCCGAAAGGCCTGAAACAGTCGTGACAATATCGCCCGTCATGCGCATGGCAATAAAGTCACCAGGCAACATGAATTTATGCACCTGTCCGAATATCTGCGGTTCATACTCTTTTACCCATGCCAATTTGGAAGCCGTAAAGTTTCCGGGAGAATTCAAAAGATGTGCCAGGCATTGCTTTTCGCCGATCGACTTGAAAGCGCGATCCCCATAAGGCACCGCACGACTGTCGCACCAGATCACCGACGGACGCAGCACCTGCATCTTCCTGTCCACCAATACAAGCCCATGCATCTGGTACGAGATGCCGATCGCATCTATCTCCGTTCCCTTGATGCCCGCCTTCGCGATCGCACCCTTTATCGCTTCTTTCAGATACATCCACCAGTCATCCGGATTCTGCTCCGCCCATCCGGGACGCACGGCTTTGATCGCCGCCTCTTCTTTCGGATAAAAATCAGAGGCAAGCGTCAACCCCGTATCTTTATCGACAATAGAAGCCTTCACCGAAGAACTTCCGATATCACAACCTAATAAACACATACTATATCATATCTTATTAAACTTCGAATGCAACTTGTTATATTTCACCTTATCGAACCGGTAATAGCGGGCTGCCCGATGATTCACTCCCGTTTCCACTTCATCCGTCTGCACGACGTATTCCATCGCCGTCATCTTTTTATGGAAATTGCGTACATCTATCGTCTTATTATAAATGATCTCAAAAATGCGCCGCAACTGATAGGCCGTAAACTTTGACGGAAGATAATCGAAAACGATACCCGGTTCGACATCCACCCACCGCCGTATCTCTTCGCCGGCAGCTTCAACAATTTCCTTATGGTCGAATGGCAGATGTGGCAATTCATTTACAGGTGCCCAGATAAGAGTATCGGACATCTCCCCCATCGTCATTTTCTTCCCGAACTTACACAACGCCAGATAAGCGACCGTCACGATTCGTGTGATTTTCATTTTGGAAGCATTTTCCAGCCATTGCACATCCTCTTTATTCTTGGTACGGGCAGGAGAGCCGAAACTGCGGAACTGTTTCAAGGCTACACGTTTCAGACCTGTCGCTTCGTTCAAGACACGATAAGCGGCCGTATCCAGATCTTCACTCTCATAAATCAAGCTTCCCGGCAATTTGTAGTGTTTCTCGTTACTACCGGCAACTTGTCTTTCGACGAGCAACACGCACAGTTTATCTTCGTTTGTCCCAAGCAATACGCAATCGACCGAAACGTGCGGATAAAACATTTCATGCTTATTTTCCTGTGTTTCCATAATATCCCAATAAAGATTCTCCGCAAATATAAGGTTAAAACGACATACGACATAATGTAATTCGAACAATATCTACTCAAAAGGCTAAAAAGCCCGTTATTTAACATACATTATCACTCACAGAAAAAGGAACTGTACCAAACCTGAATTTTAATGCGATTATCCGGAAAGGGAAGAAACTTCTAACATTTATTCAATACATTTGTTATTAAAAAAAGACGTACTATGGATATCAAACATCTACAGTTCTCATTCCGAATGTACTGGGCGAATATGAAGGGCTTGCTGAACATGGTGGCCGAAGGAATCATACTCGTCGCCTCTCTCGCCTCCCTCTTCATCCTGGTCTATCAGTTCGGATTCAAATATTCGGCCCATGTCACCCATATGTTGGAAACCAGCCGGGTTTATCTCCTGCTGGCTTTCTTTACCGGGATATCGCTTCGGTATATTTTGAAATTCAAAGAGATCATACAAGAGAAAATGTTATACCTGGATATCGGCATTTATTTTTTCCTCTTTGCCGTGCTATCGGGCAAAGTATTCTTCAAAGAAGCCATTCACCAGTCGCTGCCCTACCTCGGTTTCCTCACGGAACCGCTGTTCGTTTATTTCCTCCTGCTGTTGCTGAGCGCCATCCATTTGTCGCGGCAGACATTCACGCTGTTACAAAGCCATATCAAGCCGTCCCTCCTGTTCCTGCTGAGTTTCGTGTTCGTCATCCTTGTCGGTTCGGGATTGCTGATGTTGCCAAACGCCACGGTGCACGGGATTCATTTCGTAGATGCCCTGTTCATCTCGACCACCTCCGTCTGTGTGACCGGACTGACGACAGTCGATGTGGCAACGACATTCACGCATACAGGACATATCATCATCATGTTTCTTATCCAGATCGGCGGTATAGGAGTCATGACTTTCACCAGCTTTTTTGCCCTTTCTTTCATGGGGCATTCATCTTTCACCAGCAAGCTCGTTCTGAAAGACATGCTGAACGAAGACCGGGTGAACGGGCTGTTCCGGGTGATCCTTAACATCCTGTTCGTGACACTGTTTATCGAAGGTGTAGGGGCCTACCTGATTTATCTGGATATAAAGGGAGGGCTGCCGGGAGGCACGCAGGAAGAAGTGTTCTACGCTGTGTTTCATGCCGTTTCGGCTTTCTGCAATGCTGGGATCTCGACGCTGAGCGGAAACATGTATGACCCGCTGGTCGCCCAAAAATACAACCTGCATGTCTGGATCGCCCTGCTCATCGTATTCGGCGGGCTAGGTTTCCCGATTGTTTTCAACTACCTGAAGCTGTTACGACATCTGCTTGTCAATACATTCAAGATCGTAATCGGACAGCAGAAGCATTATATCCATACCCCCAGAATTATCAATATCAACACGTATATCGTGATGATCAGCACGCTGGTATTGCTTGCCGGCGGTACATTTTTCTACTATCTGCTGGAAATGGACAATACGCTCGCCGGATTGCCGTTCAGAGGACAGCTTGCCAATGCATTCCTGGGAGCCGTCACCCCGCGTACGGCCGGATTCTGCGTCGCGGATATGGGGACGCTGACTACCGGAACACTCATGCTGACACTGATCCTGATGATAATAGGTGCCGCTCCCATGTCTACCGGCGGCGGTTTGAAAGTAACGACCGTCTGTGTCGCCCTGCTGACCGCGCACAACGCCGCCCGCGGGAAAGAGAATGTGGAAATCCGCAAACGTGAAATATCACCGGAAACCATACGCAGGGCTTTCGCCACAATCGTTTTCTATTTCTGCTGGCTGGGGGCGGCCGTCTGGATATTGTCCATTACCGAAAAAGACGTATCGGTCTTCACCTTGACCTTCGAAGTCGTGTCGGCACTCAGCACGGTAGGGTTAAGTTTGAACTTCAGCCCGTTACTGAGCATTTCGGGAAAACTGGTCATCATCTTCACCATGCTGGTCGGACGTATCGGCATACTGGCCTTCTTTATCAGTTTCTACAAGGAATACAAAAAGAAGAATTACACCTATCCACAGGAAAATATATTAATGTAACATAAAGAATACAATATGAAATATTTAGTAATCGGATTAGGAAACCTGGGACGCGCCATCGCCGAAAGCCTGACACGCATCGGCAATGAAGTGATCGGCGTAGATATCAACCCGCACAAGACCGAAGCGGTCAAACACACCATATCCGGAGCAATCAGCCTCGACACGACGGACAAAGACGCCTTGAACACGCTACCACTGAACGAGATGGATGCCATCTTCGTCACCTTCGGCAAGGACTTCGGGACCTCCATACAGACTGTAGCCCTGCTAAAGAACTTAGATGTGAACAAACTGATCGTACGAGGGATTTCTCCCATCCACGAGGCAGTGATCCGTTCGATCGGTGTAGCGGAGATCATCACTCCGGAAGATGATTTCGCCGGTATGTACGCATCCCAATCCTTACTTGGGGAACTCTTCAAACAATGGTACAGAGTGACGGACACACACCATCTCTACAAGATAAAAGCACCTGTCACCTTTGTCGGACAGACCCTGCAGACCATAGACCTGGAAGAGAATTTCGGAGTGCGCCTTGTCGGCATCGAACGCCCCAAGACAGAACGCAACCTGATCGGGTTAAAACAAACCCAATACTCCGTCATCGACAAAATCACCGGAGACCTGAGAGTCGAAGAAGGTGATCTGCTCATCCTTTTCGGCAAGATGGAAGTGTTGCACAGGCTGGCAGATATCTGACGCCGGTTTATTCTTTCTGAGGTATCTTGGAAACCAAAACCTTATCTATACGGGCGCCGTCCATATCGACGATCTCGAATTCGAAGTTCAACCAGCTCAATTTCTCACCGGTCTTCGGAACCCGTTCCAGAATCTCCAGGATCAGGCCGCTGAGCGTATTATAGTCATGCTCGGCATACAAATCTTCCATGTCGAAATATTCAAGGAAGTCATAGAAGTTGTACTGCCCGTCCACCAGCCAGGTCCCGTCGGACCGCTCGACGATCTCGGCCTCTTCCCCCACATCGGGAACCTGCCCGATCAGACCTTCCATGATATCTTTCAAGGTGACGATCCCCTGGATGCCTCCGAACTCGTCCGTGACGATGCCATATTTCACACGTGCCTGCTTGAACTGTTCCAACGCATTATACACACTCTGGTTTTCCGGCATAAACTCCGCCGGACGAATCACCTGCGACAAAGAGAAATCCGGCTCGTCGATACGGCCGAACAAGTCTTTCAGATAGACGACGCCTTTGATATCGTCAAACTTTCCGGCAGCAACCGGATAGATGTTGAAAAGATTTTCCTGGACTTTCTCGCGTATCTGCTCGATACTGTCCGTCAGGTCCAGCCAGACAAGCTCGCTGCGGTGTGTCATGATAGAACCGACATTACGGTCGCCCAGATTGAACACGCGTTCCACGATGTCCTGCTCGACTTCCTGCACTTCGCCGACATCAAAGCCTTCTTTGACAATCGCCTTGATCTCCTCCTCCGTCACCTTGTTTTCTTCAGTCGCATCGGTTCCGATCAGTCTGACGGTCAACGCCGTACTCTTGGATAACAGCCACACGAAAGGCGAGGCGACCAGCGAAAGGAAATTCATCGGTTTGGCAACTAGCATCGACACACGCTCAGCATAGCCCATACCGATACGTTTGGGACCAGCTCGCCCATAATCAATGTCAGATAAGTGACGATCACGACAATTGTGGTTTTGGAAACTCCCAACGCATAAGGTTCCAGAAAAGGAATGCGGCGGACATGCTCGGCCAGGTCATAGGCAAAAGCCTCGCCCGAATACAAACCGGTCAGAATACCGATAAGCGTAATCCCGATCTGGATGGTAGAGAGAAACCGGTCCGGTTCGTTTGCCAGCTTCAAAGCAGTCTTGGCAGATTTGTTTCCACGTTTTGCTTCCAGCTCAAGACGAGCCTTACGAGCTGACACCAAAGCAATTTCCGACATAGAAAGAAGGCCGTTCAATAAGATAAGACCGATAATAATAAATATTTCCATTTGCTATATACACAGCGATTGATTAGAGAGGCGAAGATATGAATTATTCGAACTCTCACATCTAACAAGATGAAAATAAATCTAATTAATATATAAAAAAAGCCATTCTATCTTCGCAGACAGAACGGCTTCATGTGTCGATAAGTTTCACTAACTCTTATTTAAAATTTTATTAGAAAACAGTATCGGGAGATAGATACATACTTACTCGATTACCTCGCCCTTCTCATTCAGAACAACCGTCTGTTCCTTCTGATCTTTGTCGACAAGGACGACTTTATACTTCTTAGCACCGTCGGCACCGGCAACATAGGCTTCCTTCACCGTACTGCCCTCGTAAGACTTGGCGATTGCATCCTGCACGGCCTGGGGAAGTTCCTTTACCTCGATTTTCACGAAATCGTCCTGCATTACGTTTTCGACTGATACCTGTACAGTCGATGCCTGTACACCTTGTGATGCGAATGCCACACATGCTACTACCGCTACCATTAAAACAATCTTTTTCATGACTCTAACAATTTAAAAATTAATACCTAAGTGATTACTAAAACCTTTATTCAATCTGATCAAACAAGTACAAGGATCGTACCACAACAGCATGCCAAAAACATGATAAAGTGTCCCAGAGCTTACAAAATAAGGGGTAGAAAAAGAGCAAACCATCGGATGCCCAACCATAAAACATGGGAAAAAGTGTAGAAGTCCGTGTATTTTCTACAATAAATGTGGCACACCTCTTCCAATCTCCATTTTAATTGTTAATTTAGCCACATCATTAATGAAATCTAATAAAATATGAATTTAAGTGATCCCAAAGATTGTCTGTATTGCCAGAACAATCAGACTTTACACGAGCTGATGATCGAAATCGCTCCTCTCTCGGTATCCAGACTGTTCCTGTTCAAGGAACAAACGTATCGCGGGCGTTGCCTGGTTGCCTACAAAGACCATGTACACGACTTGAACATGCTCAGCGACGAAGAACGGAACGCATTCATGGCCGATGTCGTACGGGTGACCCGCGCGATGCAGAAAATATTCAATCCGCAAAAGATCAATTACGGCGCTTATTCGGACAAACTGTCGCACCTTCATTTCCACCTGGCCCCGAAATATGAAGGAGGCCCTGACTTCGGCGGGACATTTACCATGAACCCGAAAAAAGTATACTTGACGGATGCGGAATACCAGGATATGGTTGAAAAGATCAAAGAGGCGTTATAAGGTAGGCACAGAAGTTGCAAAAGTGGACGCGGAAGATTTCCGGACATAACATATAGGAAGGTGTGTCAAAATCTCCTTGTCCTCGCACTTGATGCGGGGATGCAAAAGGACAGACCTTATCAATCAGACTTTTATAGGGCTGGTTTTAATGCGATCCCGCGTCAAGCGCGGGAACAGGATAGTTTCGACACACCTCTTACTCTATATTAATGCTTCCGTGTCTGCTTACTTTACAAACGAAGACTTCAGCAGGTAATCGGCACTTTTCTTCACGCCTTCGAACTGATGTCCGCTACCCGTACCTTCCATTTCAACGAAATAGTCCTTATGGCCGTTTGCATAGAAATGCTTGAATATCTGCTCGAAGTTCATCATGCCGGAATCCCCCAGGACATAGCGGTCTTTGATATGGAGCACTTTGATACGGTCTGCATATTTCGTGATATACTCGACCGGATCCTGCTGGCCCATCACGGCCCAGTAAACGTCCATCTCAAAGAAAACCAATGACGGGTCCGTATTCGCCAGGAAGATGTCATACACTTTTTCGCCTTTGTTATGGCGTCCGAACTTCATTTCCGTGCCGCCGGGAACCACCTTGGCAAATTCCATGTCGTGATTGTGGTAACCGAACGGTATGCCGGCCGCTTTCACGATCTTTCCGGCTTCGTTGAAGACTTCACAAACAAATTTCGTTTCTTCCACGTTACGGGTACTGGGCTGGCCGGGCTGCACCAGATATTTCACTCCTAACTTGGCATGGTCGTCAGCCGTCTTCTTCCAGTATTCCTTTATTGTATTCAGGTTGTCTTTCGTGTATTCGCGAACAGGAGGATTCACATGCGAACTCAGAATCGTAATGCCGGCATCATCCGCCATCTTCTTGAAATCCATCAATTCGATATCACGGATCTTGCCTTTCCCATAACCGGCAAGTTCGATGGTCTGATACCCCATCTTTTTCAACTTCTTCATTCCTCCCGGAACATCCTTGTAAAGCTCGTCGCCTAAAGAATAGATTTGTAAACCGATGTTCTTGGCCGCCGTCGCTTCGAAAGCGGCAGATGTCGCAGGCTGCGCTGCAACGGCATTCCCTACCTTACCGGCCATCAGGCCACCCAACGTAAACAGGGACGCGTTTTTCAAAAAGTTTCTTCTATTGATCATGGTCTATTAAATTTAGATTGCTCCAAAGGTATGATTTTATTCTGGAAATCATACAAAAAGCCGTTTGAAAAAAAATCAAACGGCTTCCTGTTCTTTCTTCTGCACCTCAGATAAACTCGTTCACCGACGAGACGATGCTTCCGTCGAACAGATTGATGATCCGGTGGGCGAAACTGGCATCGTGCTTGGAGTGAGTCACCATGACGATCGTGGTCCCTTCCCGGTTCAGTTCGGTGAGCAATTGCATCACTTCGGCTCCGTTCTTCGAGTCCAGGTTACCGGTCGGCTCATCGGCGAGGATGATCTTCGGATTCGAAACGACAGCACGTGCGATGGCCACACGCTGCTGCTGTCCTCCGGAAAGCTGCTGCGGGAAATGGCCCGCGCGGTGGCTGATGTTCATCCTTTTCAGGATATCGTTCACCATCTGCTTACGCTCGCCGGCTTTTACTTTCAGGTAGGTAAGCGGGAGTTCCACGTTTTCGAACACGTTCAGTTCGTCGATCAGGTTGAAACTCTGGAACACGAAACCGATGTTGCCTTTGCGGACCTGCGTACGCTCCTTCTCCTTGAGATGCCCGACTTCCTTGCCTGCCAGGTAATAATCGCCCGAAGTCGGATTGTCCAGCAGCCCCAAGATATTCAGCAATGTAGATTTGCCACATCCGGAAGGTCCCATGATAGCCACAAACTCGCCATCTTTCACTTCCAGGGAAACATTATTCAATGCAATCGTCTCCACCTCTTCCGTACGGAAAAACTTACTTAAACCTTCGATCTTTATCATGACTTTCTGAATTATGTTTTTTTGATTTTATTCTGATTTTATGTTCTTTACCGGATTTTCGTTAGCGACATGCCAGTTCTGGTACGTCACCGTCATAAACGTGATCACGCCTACGGCCAGGAAAGCCAGCGGCAACACCCACCAATACATCGGCGTACGGTAGGCGAAATTCTCCAGCCAACGGTGTACGCCGTACCAGGCGACCGGAGCACCGAAGACGAAGCATATCAGCAAAATCCAGAAGTAGCTCACATTGAACATATACAAGATTTCTCCCGTCGTCGATCCCAACACCTTGCGCACGGCGATCTCTTTCCGCTTGTATTCGCTTTCGAACACGACAAGGCCGAACACGCCCACAATCGAGATAAAGATAGCGACAAGGCTGAACAAGGTGATCAAAGAACCGATCTTCAATTCCTTTTCGTAGGTATGCTGCAAAACCTCGTCATAGAAACGGACCACAAAAGGATACTCCGAATCGAACTTTTCCAGCGACTCGCGCACATGCTCCATTCCGGAGCGAAGGTCGCTTCCCGCCTTGAACTTCACATAGGCGGTATTATAATAGTTGCCTTCCTGCCCCCACTGGTATTTGCCCCAAAGATAGAAAGCCATCGGGGTAACTTCCTGGCGGAATGAGGCGAACTTGATATCCGGGATAAAACCGATGATCTCGTCACCGTCGATCTTTTCGTTCAACTTCAATTCGTACTGCGCCTTCGCCTTTTCGTTGAATATATAGCAACCCGTCTCCTTCTGATCGTCTTCCGGACGGAAATCACGGCCTTCCTTGACCTCTATCCCCATCACTTTCAGGAAAGAAGAAGAAACAGGAAGACACTGGAAATTGATGTTGTTCCCATTATAGTCACGCCCCCATCCCATGTACTGGTCCTGGCTCGAAAGCAGGAATTGGGAATAGGTCACGTCCTGCACGCCGGAGAACGATTTCAACCGGTCCGTGAAAGCATCCCGGTTCTTATTTATAGTATTATTCAGATGCACGATAATCATCTCCTCCTTGTCATATCCCAACGGCGCATTCTGCATATAATGATTTTGCAGGTACATAAATAAAGAGCCGATAATCAGGATGAAAGAAGCCACAAACTGGACCCCCACCAGCACGCTCCTCATCCGGCGCCCGGCAAGCGAGAGGCCGAAGCTTCCTTTCAACACCAATGCCGGCGGGAAAGAGGTGACATAGTAGGAAGGATAAAGGCCGGCCAGCACTCCCACGATCGCCGCGATCACGGCCGTGCCGGCAATGATCATCGGCTGCGCCCCGAACGAGATGTCGGCATCCACCAGCGAGACTACCGGTGTTTTGGGGATTATGTATAAGAAAAGAAGCGAAAGCAGATAAGCAAACAGACTGACGCAGACCGCCTCTACCAACAAACTTCCACGCAACGTACGGTCGGAACTGCCCAGCACCTTCTGCGTGTTGATGCTCTTGATGCGCATAGGAGTCAGCGCCGTGCTGAAATTGGTAAAATTGATACCGGCGATAATAAGGATGACAAAAGCGATGGAGAAAAGCACCAGCAACGTCTGGCGGCTCGCTTTCGGCATCGAATCGAAATCCACGTTACTCAGGAAATGGACATCCGGCAAAGAGGTCAGGCGGAGATCCAAGCTATTCTCCTCCCCCCATTCGAACTCATTTCCGAAGGCTTCCTTCGCATTAAAATTACGCTTGAAATTGTCCAGCACCTCAGCCTTATCCATCCCCTCGCCCAGACGGACAAAGAAAAAATAATTCCAGTTTCCCCAGTTATCATAGTTTTCCTTCGGACTCATCGACGTGTACATGACGTTCTTCAAAGCAGAGTTACGGGGAAAATCCTTATATACGCCTTTCACGATTTTCGCATCTTCCATAGGATTGGCAGAGATCAGCTGCTTGCCTACCGCCGATTCGTCACCGAAGATCTTTCTCGCCATGCTTTCCGGAAGGACTACGCTGTTGGGCTCATCCAAAGAGCGCTCGTTTCCTTCGAGCATATCGAAACGGAACACTTCCAAGACTCCGGGAGTCACGTTCCACGCATCTTCCTTGTAGCTCGTCCGCTGTCCGCCATCCTCTATATAGAAAAAACGGCTTTCGGTCCAAGCACTCAAAAGGCATCCTTCCTCTATAAGAGGCGAAGACCCGGCAAACGCCCGCGCGAACGGACGGCAGATAATGGCTTGCGACCCTTTGCTTCCGTGTACGATATCCACCCGGAAGATAGCATCGGCGTTCGGGTGGCTGCGGTCGAACGTATAATCATAATTCACCTGCATCATAATGAGCATAAACGCCACAAAAGCAATGCTCAACCCCAGCACATTCAAAACAGAAGCCGTCTTGAACCGGCGGAGCACACTAAAGAAATTTCGCAAAATCGTTTTCATATCCAACTGTTTTGCTTCAATAATAACAAAAAATATGCCAAATAGCATAACGAGCAAATAATCAATAAAATAGATATCCAACAATTCGAACAGACTGTCTAATAATTAGACACCACTGTCTATTTTCTTGACACTTCCTCTTCCAATCCCGCATACTCCTCCCTGGCGTCGAAGCAAGGGCAGGCCTTGCGGATGTAAGGACTCAGTTGGCAATGTCCCACTATCTTCGCCTCCGGATAGTCCCGCCGGAGCTGGCGGAGCAGGTCGAGCAGCGAACATTTCTGGGCGTAGGTACGGGTGTCGGAAGGGGTTCCCGCCTCATCGAGGCCGCCTTCATAACAGATGCCGATGCTCCGGTCGTTCCACCCGGCTGCATGTGCGCCGATCTGGTTGACGGGACGGCAACGGTGGAGATAGCCGTCGCGGGTGATATAGAAATGATAGCCGATATCGGCAAATCCTCTCGCCTTGTGTGAAGCCCGCAAGGCCTCCACCGGGAAATCGCGGTCATAGCGCGTCGCGCTGCAATGAATTATCAGGAGGCGTACCTCCCGATAATTCTGATAGAAACATCCCGCCGTCATAACGAGCAGGCGCTTATGCCGAGCGCACCGGCAATGGCGCTGGCTACGGCGATGATCACTTTGAGGAGCACTCCCCAGACAGATTTCTTTTCGTTTTTTTGTTCCATGATGAGATTTATGATTTATGATTTGAAAAGCATGGGGCAGGGTCCTGCCCTACGCTTTTCTCTTGCTTTTAATTGTCAATTATCAATTGCTTAAAGTTCTCCCGGCCGGTCATCTTCGCCTCCGCTCCCGCCTCCTTCGTTCGGTTTCTTCGACAGGTCGACCGTCGTCTCGCCTGCCTTCTCGGCACGGAGTACGGCACGTACGGATGCACGGCTGGGTACGGGATTGAAACTCATACCGTTGAAGATCTTTTTCAGATCGTCGCCGGGAACGAACTGGATATTGACTCCGGTGATATTGGTGGCAGTAAACACCTCCGCGCTATCGGCTCCCCGGCTGGTCGCCTGCAAACGGAACTTGCCCAACTCGCCGAAATCGACCTGCTCCCCGTCGCGCAGGGCCTCGATCATATTCTCGACCACACTGATCAACACCGCTGAAACATCCGCACGGCTCACGGTCGTCTGGGCCGCGACACGTTGCGAAAGCCCTTTCAACGTAAGCTCCTTGCTGACCTGCGAACGGGCGTAGGCTTTCTTCGGATCGTCCGGCTTACGCGGATTGCCTAACAAAACAATACTGTAATTTAATGGCATAACCTTACTTTTTTTAAATGAATACTTCTCTGCTATTAATCTCTGAGACAAAGATACGGCAGGCGCAAAAGGCGATCGGGAGACAGGATGAGACAGTGTGAGCCAACCATGAATAAGGTTAGATATATAACCGATTCATGAGCAGAAACACTTCCGTATCCCAGATTTTTTCCGTATCTTTATAACCATACAATCAAACAGAAAAATCATGAAAATCCGTCCCTACAGCAAGAGCGAACTGGCACAGGCCTATGCACCGGAGATCACCTCCCAGGCCGCACTGAACCGGCTCGCCGCCTGGATACGCCTGAACCGCCCGCTCACGGAAGCGTTGCGACAGACCGGCTACTACACGAAACAACGGCTCTTCACCTCCCGGCAGGTGGCACTGATTTTCGAATATCTGGGAGAACCATAGGATGACTCCATGACACGCGGGGAACGCCACGCCTACGAAGAGCACCTCACCAACGTCGTGATCCTGGAAGACGCCATCGAGACGGCCGAAGAGATCGGGAAGCTATAACCCTGCCACACCGCTCGGCATTCCCATGATTGCCGCCCGGCATTTGCAGGAATGCGGGCCGACGTTTGCAGGAACGCGGGCCGGCAATCATGGAAATGCCGGAAGACGGACCTTGCGGGATTTGACACAATTGGCACATTTGACATAGGGTTGCTAAACTATATATAGGTAATAATATATATTCTGGTATATATACCTATGTAGGTATATTAAATAATTAATTATTTATCTCGCGTATATATATTTCTACAACCCTATGTCAAATGTGCCAATTGTGTCAAAAAAACGGGCCGGAAGCAAAAAATCACAATCCCAAAGCGCCGGATCTCCGTTCCCTGTCGATATCCTCCCCGGTCTTTTTCACTGTGATATAGCCCCTTTTCCCTTTATACCGGATCGATTCGAACTCCAGCCCCGCCATGATACGCCCGATTTTATTCGGACTCAGGGGGTAACGCAGGCATGAACTGATCTGTTCCAGGATATCGGCCGCCGTGACGAAGATGCCCGCCTCGCCCTCGAACGGTTTGCGGAAATGAGTACGGATCAGGTCTTCTTCGAGGTTGGGGACTTCGAAGCGGCTGTTATGCATGTTCAGCTTCCGTATCTCCTCCTGCGAGAACCAGTGGCAGAAACCGCTTTTCCACAAGGCATAGGCCTGGCTGTAGACCAGCTCGTAAGGGATGGCATGCAGATGCGGGTCCCGGATCTGCGACACCTCGAAAGGCAACCAGCGGCGGTTGCCGGTCGGGTCGGTCAGGAACTGGACATTATTGCCCGTGCCGCAAAACGAAGCGATATGCGGATGGCGTTCCTTGTTGCGCCCGTAGGCCGCCCGCTCGTTGACGTAGGGCATGGTGACCATCGCCTTCAACTGGTTCAACTCGGCAGGCCGCATGCCGTCAAGCTCCTCGAAACAGATCAGGGCGAATTCGGTAAGGGAAAAGAGATCGTCCTTATTCAAGCGGTCGCTGTTCGTCTTCGTATAGAAATAGCAGCGCAGTTCGGGTGGCAGCAGGAAGTTGAACCAGGTGGTTTTGTAAAGCCCCTGTTCGCCGATAAGGACCAGGATCTCATGGTTCACGACCGTATCGTCGAGCAGCGCGGGCAGTATGCCGACAAACCATTTCCGGAAATAGTCCCTAAACTCCGCCTGGTCGCTTTTGACATGCACCGTATCGGCCAGGTCGCCGATAGGGTCGCTCACGCCGTCCCATGATGGCAAATGGTCGAAATAGGATTGGAAAGGGTTGAAGAGGGGGACGAACTCGGAATGTATCACATTGTATATATCCGTCAGATAGACGCGTCCCACCGTTTTGTTCATCCGCCCCCAAAGCGTATTCACGTCACGGTCTGTCAGCGGCAGGAAGCCGGCCTCCTCCGTCCAGCGGATTTCACAATGGTGCGTGATGACATTGTGGCGGAACTCCGCCTGCGAAAGCAGGAACGCCTCGATCGCCTCCACCTCGGCCGGCTTGTTCGCCTCGTCTGCCTCCCGTCTGCCTTTGCCGCCAGCGCTCCGGGGCAGGCGCACGGAGCCATGCTCCTCCTTTCCCGCGTAGCAGGAACGGAAGGTGCTCTCGACGTTCTCCGCGCCATAATCGGCAAACGCCTCGACCGCCCATGCGACGGCCTCCGCCTCCGGCACGCCATAGAGGTTGAAGAGGTAGCCGGTGCGCATGACATATTCGTTATGGTGGCCCGGCTCATAGCGGATTCCTTCGTCCTCCAGCCGTTTTCCGGACACCTCGGCCGCCTTGCCCGCTGTTGCGGTATAGCGTCCCGGTTTCGCCTTCCGTCCTTTCGGCCGACCCGGTTTCGCGGAGGGAGCAGGCGGCAGCTTGACCTGGAGCGACAGGGCTTCCGGATTGTAATAGGCGTCCGGATCATAAGCCGTACCGCTGATCCGTTCGGGATTCTTGCAACTGCTGTCGTATTCCAGCCCGGCGAGGCGGGCGAAAAGTTCGTTACCCTGTCGGTAACCCTCCTGATAGACCCGGAGCGTCTTCCGATCGGCAGGGTCGGCGTCCGCGACGGAACTGTCGTCTTCAAAGAGAAAAGCGTAAATGACGCGCAGCCCCCGTCCGCTGATCGTATGGTAGGCCAAAAGGACATGGGGGTCGGCACAGACCGCCGCAAAAGCCTCCGCCATCCGTTCTTCCGGTATATGATCCAAATCGCAAAGGCTCAAACCGGTATAAGCCTTGATATGCATGCGCTTCCTGCCTCCTTCGCATCGCACGGCGGGAGTGAAGGCGGGGCATGAAGTCTTTTCGCAGGCCGACATTTGCTTGTTTCCTACCCGGAGGTAGAAGCGGAATTTCTCGGTACGGTCACGCAAGTCGGAGTCGGTAGTGATGAGCCGGTAAACACGGTCCAACGTGATCTCCGATGGGGTTGTTTGCTTGAAATTGGCAAACAGGCTGAAAGATTTTTCCATAATACTATTAAAATTAATTATACATTTGCACTCGCTGTCATAAGCAGCATAAAAATACGGACTATCCGGCAAACAAAAGTTCCCACATAAGGGAACCGGACAACCGGAAACTTCCTGCTATTTAACTAATTATAACTCATATCATGACAAAAGACTTCAAAAATCCCGGCCTAATCAGCCAAGTTGCCGAATTCATCGACAAGAAAAGGATCGAAGAGGGCATCAGCATCGACACCCTCTGTCAATCGGCCCACATCAGCAAACGTATCTACATAGACTTTAAAAGGGGCTGAAGCCGGCAACGACGCTCCACTGGTTCTTCCGCCTCGCAAATGCCCTCAGCCAGCACACGGACGAAGAAAAATTCAAGGAAATATGGTTGGAAATCGCGAAAATAATGACTAACTTAGAGGAGTAAAACCAAATGGCGAATGATTGTCTTCCACCTGTTTTTCATAAAGCTGCTGATAGGAACGGTCTTGCATCTGACCGCCCCTCCGGACACTCTTTCCGGAGGCCTGCTCCACCCTACTCTATTCTTCCGACGGGCAGTTGTTAGGGGCACGGATCGCACCGGACGGGCAATGGCGTTTCCCTCCGGCAGACAGTCTTCCCGGCAAGTTCGTGACCTGCCTGCTGACCTACGAAGACAAACGCTTCTTCCGGCATCCGGGAGTAGACCCGGTTGCCATCGTCCGAGCCATGCGGATCAACCTCAGCCGGGGCAAGGTCGTCAGCGGGGGGAGCACGATCACCATGCAACTGGCACGGATCGCGCGGGGTAACCGCGAGCGTACCCTGTATGAAAAAATGGTCGAAACCGGCTACGCCCTTCTCCTGGAAACAGTCTGCGGCAAACATCAGATCCTGAACCTCTATGCCTCGCACGCCCCGTTCGGAGGGAATGTGGTAGGCATCGAGACGGCGGCCTGGCGCTATTTCGGGCGAAGCGCCGCCGACCTCTCGTGGGCCGAGAGCGCCACACTCGCCGTCCTGCCCAACTCACCCGCCCTGATCCATCCCGGACGTAACCGGGCACGGCTGAAAGCCAAACGCGACAAGCTCCTGACCGCCTTGAAGGAGAGAGGGATACTGGACGAAACCGAATACGGGCTGTCGCTCCTCGAACCGCTTCCCGAAGCGCCCGTGCCTCTGCCCGACGAAGCCCCTCACCTGCTCGAACGGTTGGCGGCCGACGCTCCGGGAACGCGTATCACGACCTCCGTCAACCGGATGTTGCAACGCCAGACACAGGAGATCGTCAACCGCTACGCCCGCGACTACGCCTCCAACCACATCCATAACCTGGCCGCCCTCATCGCCGATGCCGAAACGGGCGAGGTGCTGGCCTATGCGGGAAACGTCACTTTCAAGGCCGACGCCCGCAAAGGGAACCAGGTAGACATCATCACTTCGCCGCGCAGCACGGGCAGCATCCTGAAGCCCTTTCTTTATGCCGCCATGCTGCACGACGGGCAGCTGCTCCCCGGTACGCTCGTTTCAGACGTTCCCCTGAACCTGAACGGCTTCTCGCCGCAAAACTACAACAAGACGTTCTACGGGGCGGTCCCGGCACACCGGGCGATCGAACGTTCGCTCAACGTCCCGCTGGTACGGATGCTTTCGGCCTACAACACGGGACGGTTCATGTCGCTGCTGAAAAAGGCGGGGATGACCACGCTGCGCTTTTCCGAAGAACATTACGGGGCTTCGCTGATCCTGGGAGGCGCCGAAGGGACGTTATGGGACCTCACCGGCATGTATGCTTCACTGGCGCGTACGCTCGCACATTACCGGACTTACAACGGGCGGTATGACCCGGCGGATATTCATCCGCTCACCCCTTACCCGGCTCCTCCGGCCGATCCGGTCCGCTCTGTCGCCGACAAAAGGCTTACGGACAAGCCGTTCCTCTCCGCCGCCTCCATCTGGTTCGCCTTCGAAGCGATGTCGGCGCTGAACCGCCCCGAAGAGGAGGCGGACTGGCAGCAGTTCGGCTCCATGAAGCAGGTGGCCTGGAAAACGGGGACGAGCTATGGCGGACGGGACGCCTGGGCGATCGGGACAACCCCGCGCTATACGGTCGGCGTATGGGTGGGCAACGCTTCGGGAGAAGGCCGGCCGGGACTGACAGGCGTGGGCAATGCCGCTCCCGTCCTCTTCGACCTGTTCTCGCTCCTTCCGGGAAGCGGCTGGTTCGACATGCCTTACGACGAACTCCTCCCGATGGCCATCTGCCGTCTCAGCGGGCACAAGGCATCCGCTATCTGTGACCGGGTAGACACACTCTACATGCCGCGCTCGGCCGACAAGACGGAAGTCTGCCCCTACCACCGGCTTGTCCATCTTTCTGCGGACGGCCGTTTCCGGGTGAACAGCTCGTGCGAGTCGGTCGGCCGGATGATCGCACGCCCGTGGTTCGTACTGCCTCCTTCCGAAGAATATTATTACCGGAACTATCATATCGACTACGCTCCCCTGCCTCCTGTCAAACCGGGATGCGGCGAAGACAGGGGCCGGCAGATCGAACTGATCTATCCGGAGCATAACGCCATCCTTTATCTTCCGAAAGGCTTCTCCGGCAAACGGGAGCAGTTTGTCTTCAAAGCTGCCCACGCCCGTCCGGATGCCATCCTCTACTGGCATCTCGACGACACGTATGCCGGCGAAACGACAGACCACCACCAGATCAGCTTCTCCGCTTCCCCCGGCAAACATCGCCTGACGCTGATCGACGACCAGGGCAATCGAAAGACAATATCGTTCGAGGTGAAATAATCAAAACAGTTTCTAAAAAAGGCTCTTTCTGTAAAGTTTTTACTACCTTTGGCAGTCGCAAGTGAGATAGTTAGTGTTACATTAGTTTTTAAATATAATAAATTATGGCGAAGATAAAAGGAGCTGTTGTTGTAAACACAGAGCGATGCAAAGGATGTAACCTCTGCGTAGTAGCCTGCCCGTCGGATGTTCTCGAATTGCACCCGCGTGAAGTAAACAACAAGGGATACCATTATGTGTACATGAAAAACCCCGATGACTGCATCGGTTGTGCAAGCTGCGGGTTGGTTTGTCCGGACGGTTGTTTGACCATCTACAAGAAGAGAATTGACAATTGACAATGCACAATTGACAATTTAACAAACAGAAAAAGGAATCAGAATATTAATCACAAAACAAAATTGTCAATTGTCAATTGACAATTAAATATAAGGTATGGCAGAAGAAGTAAAATTAATGAAGGGTAACGAAGCCATCGCCCATGCGGCTATCCGCTACGGTGTGGACGGTTACTTCGGCTACCCGATCACTCCGCAGTCGGAGATACTCGAAACCCTGATGGCCGAAATGCCGTGGGAAACAACCGGAATGGTCGTGTTACAGGCTGAAAGTGAAGTGGCAGCCATCAATATGGTATATGGAGGTGCAGGTACGGGCAAACGTGTGATGACCTCCTCGTCCAGCCCCGGTGTCAGTCTGAAACAAGAAGGTATATCTTATATCGCAGGAGCCGAACTGCCCTGTCTGATCGTGAACGTGATGCGTGGCGGTCCCGGCCTGGGGACAATCCAGCCCAGCCAGGCAGACTATTTCCAGACCGTCAAAGGCGGCGGACATGGCGACTACCGCCTGATCACGCTCGCTCCCTCTTCCGTACAGGAAATGGCGGACTTTGTCGGACTGGGTTTCGAACTCGCTTTCAAATACAGTAATCCGGCCATTATTCTGGCAGACGGCATCATCGGGCAGATGATGGAAAAAGTGGTATTGCCTCCTTTCCATACACGCCGTACAGAGGAAGAAATCATAGCCGAATGCCCGTGGGCCACACAGGGAAAGACAGCCGGCCGTAAACCGAATGTCATTACTTCACTGGAGCTGGACCCGGCAAAGATGGAGGAAAACAACATCCGCTTCCAAGCTAAATATCGGAAGATCGAAGAAAATGAAGTCCGCTACGAAGAGTTCCAGTGCGAAGATGCCGAATATCTGCTGATCGCTTTCGGTTCTTCTGCCCGTATCTGCCAGAAGGTGGTGGAAATAGCACGTGCGGAAGGCATCAAGCTCGGCTTGCTCCGTCCCATCACTTTGTGGCCGTTCCCGACAAAAGCGATCGCCGCTTATGCCGAGAAAGTAAAGGGCATGCTTTCCGTCGAACTGAACGCCGGACAGATGGTCGAAGACGTACGTCTGGCCGTAAACGGCAAAGTAAAGGTTGAACATTTCGGCCGTCTCGGAGGTATCGTGTTCACGCCGGATGAAGTGCTGAATGCGCTGAAAAAGAATTTTGAATTATGATTGATTTGTAATACATAATTCATAAATCATAAATTAACAACGATGATTCGCGGAAGTAAAATTGATACGATATTGACCTGGTTATTCATGGTTTTGGCAGTGGCAGCAGTCGTTTGCTACTTCGCCTTCCCTGAAAACCGGCTGCCATTCCTGTATTGCGGTGGCGCGGCGATCTGTTTCCGCTTGGTTCAATATCTGATGAGATTTATAAGTTAATAATGTGGCAATGTGCCAATCAGACAATGTGCCAATCCATATTGTTGTTGACGCATTCCTTAACTGGCACATTGGCAAATTACCACATTATTAATATAAGCACATTGAAAAATTATTCATAGTATGGAAATTAACGAAATAATAAAACCGGAAAACCTGGTATATGGAAAACCCAGGTTGATGAATGAAAATCCCATGCACTACTGTCCCGGTTGCAGCCACGGCGTGATACACAAGCTGATTGCCGAAGTGATCGCCGAAATGGGGATGGAAGATAAAACGATCGGCATCTCTCCCGTCGGATGCGCCGTTTTTGCCTATAACTATCTGGATATCGACTGGATCGAAGCGGCCCACGGACGTGCGCCTGCCATCGCGACAGCCGTCAAGCGACTGAATCCGGGCAAGATGGTGTTCACGTACCAGGGCGACGGCGACTTGGCTGCCATCGGTACCGCCGAAACAATCCATGCTGCCAACCGTGGAGAAAATATCGTGATCGTATTTGTCAACAATGCCATCTATGGTATGACAGGCGGTCAGATGGCTCCTACCACACTGGAAGGAATGCCGACTGCAACCTGTCCGTATGGCCGTAATATCGCCCTAAACGGTTATCCTTTGAAGATCGGCGACCTGCTTGCACAACTGGAAGGGACCTGCCTGGTCACCCGCCAGAGCGTACAGACCGCGGCAGCCGTCCGCAAGGCTAAAAAGATGCTTCGCAAGGCATTCGAAAACTCGATGGCCGGCAAAGGCACTTCGATTGTCGAATTCGTTTCCACCTGCTCGTCCGGTTGGAAAATGACACCTGAGAAAGCTAACAAATGGATGGAAGAGAATATGTTCCCGTTCTATCCGTTAGGAGATCTCAAGAATAAGGAATAATAAGTAATTATTAATTTTTGAAGCAATGAAGCAAGAAATTATAATAGCAGGTTTCGGTGGACAAGGGGTTTTGTCAATGGGTAAGATCCTGGCTTATTCCGGCCTGATGGAAGGAAAGGAAGTCAGTTGGATGCCTTCTTACGGCCCAGAACAACGGGGCGGCACAGCCAACGTAACCGTCATCCTGAGCGACGACCGCATCAGCTCTCCCGTATTGAACGAATATGACATTGCCATCATCCTGAACCAACCTTCGATGGAGAAGTTCGAAAACAAAGTGAAAAAAGGCGGTATCATTATTTATGACGGATACGGAATCCATACACCGGTGAAACGGACCGATGTCAGTGTATATCGTGTGGATGCGATGGACGCGGCTACCGAGATGAAAAACGAGAAAGCATTCAATATGCTGATCCTCGGCGGACTGCTGAAAATCGTTCCGATGGTGAAACTGGAAAACGTTTTGTTAGGCTTGAAGAAATCCCTGCCCGAACGCCACCACAAGCTCATCCCGATGAACGAGGCGGCCATCAAGAAAGGCATGGAGATTATAACCAATGTGCAAACGTGCCATTAAGGTGCTTAGCTAAATGTGCCAATATGCCAATAAAAATATAACTAATATTAATTGGCATATTGGCACATTGTTCATATTGGTACATTATCACTATCTTTGCCCCTCATGAAGCATAGCCTATACATATTATTACTCTTGATAATATCCGCTTCGGCCCTGCATGCACAACGCCGACCAGGTGGAGACCGGAAAGGATTCTCACTCGGAAACCTATCCAAAGCCAATCAGGAAGTCCCTGACAGCCTGCTGATTCCAGACAGCGCAGCAATAAGCAACAGACGTATCACGGCCTATCGGCTAACCCCTCTGTTGGGCGATCCTTATATTGCCCCGTTGGACACGCATAAATTGAATTTCGCCAACAGCACGCTGGTAGAATCCGAATCGCTGGCAGTCGGCTACCTGGCCAATACAGGGTCACCGGCACAAACCCGCATCTTTTCCGAACGTAAGGAACCACGGGATTTCCTGTTTGCCGACGCTTACGATTATTATATCACGGACCCTCAGAACGCACAGTACTACAACACGAAAATCCCTTATACAAACGTGATGTACACGACTATGGGGGGAAGTGAAAGCAAAAACGAACGGCTGAAAGGCACGCTGACCATGAACTTCGGCCCGAAGATCAACGTAGGTGGCGATTTGGACTATATCTACAGCCGCGGATATTACAAGAATAACGGTAATAAGCTGTTAAGCTACCGCCTTTTCGGCAGTTACAAGTCGGATCGCTACGAAGCGCACGCTTACTTGAGCAACTTCAACTTCATCAATTACGAAAACGGAGGCTTGGCCAACGACTCGGTCATCACCAACCCGGACCAATATTTTGCCGGCGAGAGAAACCAGGACGACCCCAAGGCATTCAATACACGCTATCCGGTCAAGGCATGGAACCGGGTACGTGGCAAACAGTATTTCCTCAGCCACCATTATAACCTCGGATTCGAGCGTGAGCTGGAAGGGGAAGTGGACACGCTGGGAAATCCCGTGAAAGTATTTATACCCGTATCCAGTATCATTCATACACTGGAATATCAGGACAACCGCCGCCGTTTCCGATCGGAAGCGGGCGAGAACCTGAATGAATGTTATCTGACCCCGGATGGATACCCGCGTGTATTCGGTTTGGAAAACGGCACGGGTGTCGACGACCGCACTTCCTACTGGAATCTGCGCAATACGTTCGGTCTTTCCCTCCGCGAAGGTTTTCAAGACTGGGCCAAGTTCGGCATCACTGCCTTTGCCACTTTCGACAAGCGCAAATTCCAGTTGCCGGCCCAGATACCGGGATTGTCTTACGACCCCGAATATGGAAGCGGGTTAAACGCCTCTCCTTCCACCATCGAATTTCCGATTACACAAGTGTATGATGAATTCTCGACATATATCGGAGCCGAAATCTCCAAACGCCGGGGAAACATTCTGACTTACAATGCCCGTGGAGAACTTTGTGTCGTAGGCGACGATATCGGGGAATTTCGGGCCACGGGAAACCTGCAAACCAAATTCAAGCTATTAAAAAAAGATGCGACGATCAGTGCGGAAGGATACATCAAGAATGTCACTCCTTCCTTCTATATGCGTCACTTCCATTCCCGCTATTTCTGGTGGGATAACCGGGATATGAACATGATCCAGCAAATCTATGCCGGAGTCAAGATCAACCTGGAGTCCACACGGACACAGTTGTCTGCCGGGGTCGAAAGCATACAGAACTATGTATTCTTCAACAAACAAGGAATGCCGGAACAGAAAAGCGGGAATCTGCAAGTGATAAACGCCCGCATCAAACAAGATGTCATGTACCGCGCTTTCGGATGGGAAAACGAAGTGGCCTACCAGCTGAGCAGCGACAAAAGCGTACTGCCTTTGCCTCAAATCAGCCTGTATACCAATATGTATCTGAAATTCAAGGTAGCAAAGGTGCTGATGGTGCAATTGGGAGCCAATATGTATTATAACACATCTTACTACGCCCCGTATTACGAACCGGCCACACAGCAGTTCCAGGTACAGGACGAAGTGAAAGTCGGCAATTTCCCGCTTGTCAATGCCTACGTCAACTTCCACCTGAAACAGGCTCGTTTCTTTGTGATGGGTTATAACCTGGGTTCCAAGTTCGTCAATCCGAACTATTTCTCGCTGGCGCACTATCCGCTGGATCCGTTCGTCCTGAAAATGGGCGTGGCTGTCACATTCAACAACTGATCTTATGAAATCGAGGAAACTGATAGGAGTCTACACCGGGCTGCTGATAATCGCCGTAGCAACCATGATCATGTTATGGCGCCTGAAAACCATGCCGAAGGCTGAAGTCTTCCCACGCGATTATCCGGAGATCAAAGAAGAAGGAATCCTGCGGCTGGTGACCGAATACAATCAATCGGGGTATTATGTGGCAGGTGACACGATAGAAGGTTTCCAATATGAACTGAGCCAGGCTATCGCCCAATTATCAGGTCTGGAAATACAGATATTTTTGGAGATGAGCCTGGCCGAAAGCTTCGATATGCTTGAAGAGAACAATTGCGATGCCGTTGCCCGCAATATCCCGATCACCAGCGAGATCAAAGAGAAATATCTGTTCACCGAACCGATCGTCCTCGACAAACAAGTCCTGATACAACGGACGGAAGCGGCCAATAACGGGCTCAAGCCCATCCGCAACCAACTCGATCTGGCCGGTAAGACCCTATATATCCCCAAAGATTCTCCCGCCCAGCTCAGGCTACAAAACTTAGGACATGAGATCGGCGATACGATCTACGTGATAGAAGACGAATTATACTCCGGGGAACAGCTTGCCATCATGGTTGCCAAAGGAGATATCGATTATGCCGTTTGCGACCAGCAGACGGCTGTCCTTTCCCAAAAGCAACTCCCGGAAATAGATATCAAAACAGACATAAGTTTCACGCAACTCCAATCCTGGGCAGTCCGCAAAGATTCCCCTATCCTGCTCGACAGCCTGAACAGCTGGCTGGAACAGATACGCAAGAACGGTACATTCGACAAGATATACAAGAAATATTATAAATAATGCATCACTTTATCCCTCATGCGACGGCAGCACGAAGGAGAAAGTCGAACCGACCCCTAATTCGGATTCCACGTGCATGGAACCACCCATTTTCGTAACCAGCCCTTGGCAGATGGCAAGCCCCAAACCGATACCTTCCACATAATCGTTCACCTTAACGAAGCGTGTGAAAAGGCTCTCCAGTTTATCTTTTGCAATGCCGGTTCCCGTATCCTTCACATAAAATTTCAGACATTTATCCGGCAGGCAGGTATATCCCAGCGTGATACTTCCCTGCTTGGTATTCTTAATCGCATTATTCGCCAGATTATTGATCAATTGCAACAGACGGATACTATCGGCTCCGAAACAGCACGTGCAGCTACCTTTTTCCAAGAACAACTGCACTCCTTCGGGCATACGGAGTTTGATAGAGGCGAATATCGTATCCATCAGCCCGTTTATATCGACCGGTTCATAACTGATCCTGATAGCGTCGGCTTCGATCTTGGACAGGTCGAGAATATCGTTTATCAGTTGCATCAGCAGCAGGTTATTGGTCTTGATGATCTCATAATATTCCCTACGCTCCTCATCCGAATCGGCAAAAGCCATCAATTCGGAAAAACCGGTGATCGCATTCAGCGGGGTGCGGATCTCATGGCTCATATCCGCCAGATACTTGGACTTCATCTTATCGGCAAGCTCCGCCTTGTGCTTGGCTTCTTCCAGGTTCAGCTCCTGCCCTTTGCGTTCCTGTATGTTGATCGTACATCCCAGGATCACAAGCACCCTTCCCCGTTCATCCCGTTCGTAGACGGTTGCCGACGATTCACGCCAGTGGTAATGATCCATTCCCGGGTATTTCACACGCAACTCGATTTTCATTTCCGATATCTTTCCCGAACATAATTTCCGAAAAGCCTCATCGTGTCTCTCCCTGTCGTCAGGATGAACCCGCGCGGCAAAACGAGGCCATGAAATATCGACCAGCTCGTCTTCTTTACCCGGCAACCAGTTATTTACCTGGACAACCGAATCATCATAATTCCGTTTGCTGTCAGGATTCACGAATATGGAACAGAGGCGGATATCATTGGAATGCAGGGCCATCTTAGTAAGTACCTGCGAACGTCTCAAGGTATTCTCCATCTTGTTGCGGACCGTGACGTCACGCCACAAAGCCAGCAAAAGGGGTTTGCCATTGCTCAAGGCAATCGGGAATTTCGTGACTTCGATATCCTTCGGGATGCCATACGCATCAGAAATCTTCCCGCTAAATTCAATAGTCCTACCCGTCTCCATGACATCACGATCCAGCCCTAAACGCTCTTCTGCGGGCATGATCGCATCAAAACTCAGTTCGAAATCATTGTGACCCTCAACTTCTTCCGTACCGATACCGGTTATTTCTTCCATGAAGCGGTTCCAATACAGATACCTGAAACCATCTTCTGCATCTTTTACAAAAACGCCTAACGGTAGTTTATCCAAAATCGTATTGATCAATCCATGTAATGAATCTTGCTTTTGTGAGATTGGCCGGATGTCCTTCCCGCCATAAATGCCGCCCATATAAACAAAATGCTTTAAAACGCTAATTTGGGTATAAAGATATTTATTTTTATCACAATCTTCCCCGGAAAATATCACAAAAATCAATCTTCCCTTGAAAAAATAACTCTTTTGAAAGAAGAGCTGCGTTCTATATAACAAATATTGCCAAATATTATCTACCTTTACCGGGAATTTAATGATGAAAGATGAGATTTGACGAATTGGACTTAGAAGAGGCCGTATTGGACGGCCTTGACGCAATGAATTTTCTGGAGACAACTCCAGTACAGGAACTGACGATTCCGGTCATTTTAGAAGGGAAAGACATTATTGCCTGTGCACAGACAGGGACAGGAAAGACTGCGGCTTATGTGTTGCCGGTGATCAATGAACTCAGCAAAGGATTACATCCGGCCAATGCCATCAATGCCATCATCATGGCTCCCACACGCGAATTGGCCCAACAGATCGACCAGCAGATCGAAGGTTTCACCTATTTTGTCCCGGTTTCCGCCGTTGCCGTCTACGGAGGCACGGACGGTATTGCCTGGGAACAGCAAAGCGAGGGATGGAAATGGGGGCCGATATCGTGATCGCTACCCCCGGACGTCTGTTGTCGCATATCAAACTGGGCACTGTCGATCTGTCGCAAGTATCCTTCTTCGTCCTGGATGAAGCGGACCGGATGCTCGATATGGGATTTTATGACGATATCATGCAGGTCTACAAACTACTGCCGGCAACCTGCCAGACCATCATGTTCTCTGCCACAATGCCTCCCAAGATCCGGACACTGGCCCAAACGATCCTGAAAAACCCGGAAGAAGTCAAGATAGCCATCTCCCGTCCACCCGAAACAATCATGCAAACGGCCTATGTCTGCTATGACATGCAGAAACTGCGCATATTGGAAGACTTGTTCTCAAAGAGCCGTCCGCAGCGTGTCATCATTTTTTCGTCCTCGAAAATGAAAGTAAAAAGAGCTGGCATCCACTCTCAAACGGATGAAGTTCAACGTCGCAGCCATGCATTCTGACCTTGAGCAGTCACAGCGTGAAGAGGTGATGAAAGAGTTCAAGAACGGACGTATAGACATCCTCGTCGCCACTGACGTCGTCTCGCGCGGTATCGATATCAACGACATCAAGCTGGTTATCAATTTCGACATTCCCCACGACCCGGAAGACTACGTGCACCGCATCGGCCGTACCGCCCGCGGAACAAACGGCGAAGGGCTGGCCATCACTTTCATTTCAACCGAAGAACAATTCCAATTCAAACGCATCGAAGAATTCCTGGATAAGGAAATCTATAAAATACCGGTCGATCCCAAATTCGGCGAAACACCTTTATACGAGCCCGAAAAATACTCCAACATGCGTCGTGGCAGAGGACGCCCCCGCAAAGACGGCGGAAAAGGGAAAAGCGACAACCGCTCCGGCAGCGGCAACAACCAACGCCGCAGAGGAAGACCGAGGAAGGAAGCATAGGCTAACGTTTATAAATATGTCGGCCGGCATTTATACAAATGCCGGCCGACGATTATAAGTGCATAGCGTTGCAAAATATAGAAAACAGAGATTCGAATCCAATATAAAAAACGCAGACCAGGCCGAGCCCGATCTGCGTTTTTATCAATATCGAGAATCCCCTAACTTATCCGTTCATCGAAGCCAAGAACTCCATATTATCGAATGTCTGTTCCATGCGCTTCTTGACAAATTCCATAGCCTCCATAGAGTTCATATCGGCCAGGTACTTACGCAGGATCCACATACGGTTCACGGTGTTTTCATCCTGCAACAGGTCGTCGCGGCGCGTGCTGGACGCTGTGATATCGACAGCCGGATAAACACGTTTGTTTGCCAGCTTGCGATCCAACTGCAACTCCATATTACCCGTACCTTTGAATTCTTCAAAGATCACATCGTCCATCTTCGAACCGGTTTCAGTCAATGCCGTTGCCAGGATCGTCAGGCTGCCGCCGTTTTCGATGTTACGGGCAGCCCCAAAGAAACGTTTCGGTTTCTGCAATGCGTTCGCATCCACACCACCGGAGAGCACTTTACCGGAAGCCGGCTGAACCGTATTGTAAGCACGAGCCAGACGTGTGATAGAGTCTAACAGGATCACGACATCATGTCCACATTCCACCATACGTTTAGCCTTATTCAATACGATTTCGGCAATTTTCACATGGCGTTCAGCCGGTTCGTCGAAAGTAGAAGCAATCACTTCGGCATCTACGCTACGGGCCATATCGGTCACCTCTTCAGGACGTTCGTCGATCAGCAGGATAATCATATACACTTCAGGATGGTTGGCTGCGATCGCATTGGCGATATCCTTCAACAGCATCGTCTTACCGGTCTTCGGCTGTGCCACGATCAGACCACGCTGTCCCTTGCCGATCGGCGAGAACAGATCTACTACACGTACGGCGATATTATCATATACTTTCGAAGACTTGCGGGCCGTCAACATGAATTTTTCGTCCGGGAAAAGCGGAGTCAGATGATCGAAAGGAACACGGTCACGGACTTCTTCAGGCGTACGGCCGTTGATCTTGTCCACTTTGACAAGCGGGAAATATTTTTCACCTTCCTTCGGAGGACGGATAGCCCCCTCCACCACGTCGCCGGTCTTCAGGCCGAACAGCTTGATCTGCGACTGCGATACGTAAATATCATCCGGGGAAGTCAGGTAGTTATAATCGGAAGAACGCAAGAAACCATATCCGTCAGGCATCATTTCCAGCACACCGACACCTGTCAGTATACCGTCAAACTCATACTGTTTTTCCTGCACAGCATTGTTATTATTGTTGTTGCGCTGGTTGTTATGATTATTCTGGTTGTTCTGTCTGTTGTTATTCTGGCGAGGATTGTTCTGCTGCTGGGCGGCTGCAGGTTGTTCTTCACGCGCTTTCGGTTCCGGTTTTGCAGGTGTGGAAGAGAATGGGAAAAGTTGATCGAGAACTGATTTGGTGTCCGGATGGCGGAATACCACACGTTTAGGTTCGTCTGACGGAGTCGAAGCGGCAGGAGTTTCCACGACAGCCGGTTCTTCCGTTACTTCAGGAGCGATTTCGGCCGGAAGCTCTCCGTTATCCGATTCCACGACAACAGGAGGAAGCAACGGTTTCTCTACAGGCTTGTCAGTCTTCTTAACCACTTTCTTTGCTGCCGGTTTTACCGTTTCGGCAGGGACGTCGGCCGTAGCATCAGCTACCTGGACAAGAGTTTCGGATACAGGAGCATTGGCTGAAACCGGACTTTTGGAAACGGCTGCCTCTTCGTTTTTCTGGACAGGAACAACAGCCGCGGCCACTTTTTCTTTCTTGTCAATACGAGTCCGTCTTTTACGTTCGGGCTGTTCCGGAGCTTCCGGAGCGACCTCTTCTACCGAAACTTCAACGGGTGTGGCGGGAGCAGCGACTTTCGTTTTGGCATCAGCTTTTGCGCCTTTCGGAGCCGCAGCTTTTGTTTTCTTAGCCTTAGTCTGCCTTTCTGCTTTCTTTGCTTCCTTTTCTTTCTCCTTTTCAGCCTGGATGCCGGCGTATGAAATGGCCTGTTCGTCAAGAATTCTGTATACAAGTTCCTCTTTCTTAAGGGAACTTACTTTTTTAATACCTAACTCTTCCGCTATACTTTGCAACTCAGGAAGGAGTTTTTCATTTAGTTCTAGAATGTTATATTTTTGCATAATGCGAAGTGAATAATAAAAACGACGTACTTACACGACCGGACACGGCACGCGTACAACGCAATCATTGTATCTTTTATAATTTGATAATTAATAATTTCATGTGAAAACCGGATTGTTGAGCTAATTTGAATCATTAGTAACACATCTGCGGAGTAAATCTTTGCAAATGTAATAATATTTTCAGTTACTCTCGCTTTTTGTCGGAAAAAAATTCACAACTAACACACTTTTAGTTGTTTTGTCCAGGCAAAAACGATTATCGGAACGTTCTCCTACAATCCAGATAACAGCGCCTCCGCTGCATAAAAGCCACGTCCGTTCCTTATCTAAACGGCTGAATTTATGATCCGAGAAATAATCGCTTAATTTCTTCCGCCCTTTCATGCCAAAAGGAATAAACCAATCTCCTTCTTTCCATGTACGCAGGGTAAGCGGAAAAGTCAGTTTGTCGTAATCGAAATAAGCGATATTTTTATCTTTCCGGATATGGAAATCTTCCTTAATAACAATCTTCTCGAAAGAAAGTTCGACAGGACCGGACCAAACTTTCTCGCCACCGGTCAGTGTATATTCACGGACCTCTTCTTTTACAAGGGGAGATAACAATAAATAGTCCCGATCTTTTATCAACCGGTGCGTAGAAGAGAAAAAGGTTTTGCCCGATTCTTTCGTCAGGGACAAATAAACATCCTCCGCCACCGGACGAGTAAAGCCATAGGTTTTGAGTAACTCGTATAAAATAGCATCGGGCGACGGGTAACGCATCAAGGCGGCAATCGAAAGGCGGTCCCCTTGCTCGACCACGGCATTCCTCGCCTCTTCCACCACATGCAGATAAACGGCTTCGGCTGCCGACAGATGTTCGGACGTACGGGCGATCGCATCCTTCACGGAAGGATTGATTTCCTCCAGAAGCGGAAGGACACGCAGGCGGATAAAATTGCGCGTATAAGCATCGGAAAGGTTGGTACTGTCGGTCACATACGTCAAACCGCGTCCGGCAAGCCACTCCAAGATATCCTCACGGCTCACGGCAAGCAAAGGGCGCACCACGAAACCGTTCCTCGGACGAATCCCGCTCATTCCCCTGATGCCGGTCCCACGTACCAGATTCATCAAAAGCGTTTCCACACTGTCGTCACGATGATGAGCCACAGCGACAGCCTGCGCCCCGGTTGCAGCCCGTTGCTCTTCGAACCAGCCATAGCGCAACTCGCGGGCAGCCATTTCAATGGAGAGATGCCGGTCGGCTGCATATTTCCGGGTATCGAAGTCCGTCATCAGGAAAGGGACATCCAGTTTTCGGGCATACTCCCTTACAAACTGTTCATCACGCAGGGATTCGTCTCCCCGCAAATGAAAATTACAATGCGCCGCAATACAGGAATAGCCCGACTCCACCAAAATGGTGAGTAGGGCTATTGAATCTGCTCCGCCACTTACACCGACCAGAACCGGACGGTTTTCCGTAAGCAACCGATATTTCTCTATATATGCACGGACAACGTCGCGCATCCGATTATTCTTCTATGCCTGCCAATTCAGGGTCGATCATGATACGACCACAGTATTCGCAAACGATCACTTTCTTACGCAACTTGATATCCAACTGTTTCTGGGGCGGAATCTTGTTGAAACAACCACCGCAGGCACCACGCTGTACATATACGACAGCCAAGCCGTTACGTGCCCCCTTGCGGATACGTTTGAAAGCAGTCAAGAGGCGCGGTTCGATATTCGCTTCCAGTTTCTTTGCTTTTTCGCGCAGTTTCTCTTCGTCCTGCTTGGTTTCGGAAATGATCTGTTCCAGTTCACCCTGCTTTTGAACCAAATCAGCCTTACGGCCTTCCAGTCTTTCGGACAGTTCGGCGATCTCTTCCTTCTTACGGTTGATCGCTTCACCGAATTCACGAATCTTCTTTTCAGAGAACTCGATTTCAAGTCCCTGAAATTCTATTTCTTTTGACAAGTTGTCGAACTCACGGTTGTTACGCACGTTATCCAACTGCGCTTTATATTTTTCAATCAGACCGGTTGACTCCGTAATCTTATGTTTCTGTTCTACAACAGCATTCTCAAAATCTTTAATTTCTGACTGATAGTTCTGAAGACGTGTTTCCAGACCAGCGATCTCATCTTCCAAGTCCTGTACTTCCAAGGGAAGTTCGCCGCGAAGTGTCTTGATCTTATCAATTTCAGTCATCATCGTCTGAAGCTGATACAGCGTAGAAAGCTTTTCTTCAACTGTAATCTCTTTTTCAGCTGATTGTTTATCTGTAGCCATTCTATAAATATTTTACCGGGTTTGAATTAACATTCGAAAAATGTACCGCAAAGGTAGGGAATTTTTTCGATATTATGTTATAAAAGATATCTTTTGTACAGACTTCACTTTCATAATGACCAATAACCGCCAGCAGAATCCGGTCTTCCACATCGTAAAAGTCATTATATTTAGCCTCTCCCGTAATGAAAACGTCCGCACCGTAACTGATTGCGTCTTTGATCAGGAAAGCGCCGCTCCCCCCGCATAAAGCGACTTCGCGTATCGGCTTGCCGGTCAGGGCGGAATGCTTCACGCACCCCACCTGGAACAGTTCCTTGATCCGTTGCAGGAAGCCCAATTCACTCTCTTCTTCGGGCAACTCTCCCACTACCCCCGAACCGACCTGGTTCCAGGCATTATCCAAAGGATAGAAATCGAATACCGGTTCTTCATAAGGATGGACGGAAAGCAACGCACGCGTCACCGTCGACTTACGGAAAGCGGGCAATATCGTTTCGATACGGATTTCCGACTCCACATGCAACTCGCCTATTTCGCCACAGAACGGGTTCGTCCCTTCGCCGGCACGGAAAGTCCCGCTCCCCGGCAGGCTGAAGCTACAGGAATCATAGTCGCCTATCGCTCCGGCTCCCGCATTGAACAAGGTCGTCCTCACCAAATCGGCATAGGCCTCCGGCACGAAAGTGACCAGCTTCAGCAAAGCTCCTTTCTGGGGACTCAGGACACGGACATTTTCCAGCCCGATCAGTTCCGCCAGACGGAAGTTCACGCCTCCCGCCGCATTATCGAGATTGGTATGGGCGGCATAGATCACCAAGTCATACTTGCAGGCCTTCATCATGCACCGCTCGATATAGGTCGAACCGGTCAGGGATTTGAAGGCTTTAAAGGCCAAAGGATGATGAGAGACAATCAGATTACACCCCATCTCTATCGCCTCGTCCACCACCTCTTCGGTGACGTCGAGGCAAAGAAGCGCACCGGTAGCCGGCTGATTCACATCGCCTACCTGCACACCTGCATTGTCAAAGCTCTCCTGCAATGGCAACGGAGCGTATTGTTCGATTTCTTTCAGTATATCCTTAACCCTTAACATAATCAATAATTTATAAATAAATCAATTTGCCAATAGGCCAGTGAACCATTCACCAGCATACCGGCAAATCGACCTATCGGTATATTACTCCTTAATATCTACTTTCAGGCATAATTCTTCCAACTGCGAATCATCCAGTTGTCCGGGCGCATCCAGCATGACATCGCGACCGGAGTTGTTTTTCGGGAACGCGATACAGTCACGGATAGAATCGAGGCCGGCAAACAAAGAGACCCAACGGTCCAGACCGTAAGCCAGACCACCGTGAGGAGGCGCACCATATTTGAAGGCATTCATCAGGAAGCCGAAACGCTCCTGTGCCTTTTCTTCGGTGAAGCCCAGCAACTGGAACATCTTATCCTGCAACTTGCTGTCGTGGATACGGATGGAACCGCCACCCACTTCGACACCATTGATCACCATGTCGTATGCATTCGCACGGACGGCTCCCGTATCGCTGTCCAGCAAAGGAATATCTTCGGGTTTGGGAGAAGTAAACGGATGGTGCATTGCATAGAAGCGCTGGTCTTCTTCGCTCCACTCGAACAGCGGGAAGTCGATCACCCACAGGCAGGCGAACTTGTTCTTGTCACGCAAGCCCAACTGACCGGCCACTTCCAGACGCAATTCGCAAAGTTGTTTGCGCGTCTTCATCGCATCGTCGCCGGAAAGGATCAGAATCAAGTCGCCCGGTTTTGCACCAAAGGCCTCTTTCATCTGCTGCAATACTTCCTGGGTATAGAATTTATCCACACTCGACTTCACATTGCCGTCTGCCTCCACACGGGCATATACCATGCCCTTTGCACCGATCTGCGGACGTTTCACAAACTCGGTCAGCGCATCCAGCTGCTTGCGCGTATAAGAAGCCGCCCCTTCCGCACAGATACCGCCGACATAAGCAGCATTATCGAATACGGAGAAACCGTGTCCCTTCATGATGTCCATCAGTTCGACGAACTTCATATCGAAACGCAGGTCCGGCTTGTCGCTTCCGTAATATTTCATGGCATCGTGCCAACTGATACGCGGGAAAGCTTCTTTTATATCGATGCCCCGGATCACCTTGAACAGATGCTTGGCCATTCCTTCGAAAATGTTCAGCACGTCTTCCTGTTCCACAAAGCTCATTTCGCAGTCGATCTGTGTAAATTCGGGCTGGCGGTCCGCACGCAGGTCTTCGTCACGGAAACATTTCACGATCTGGAAATAACGGTCGAAACCGGAAACCATCAACAACTGCTTCAACGTCTGCGGAGACTGAGGCAAAGCGTAGAACTGTCCGGGATTCATACGGGAAGGCACGACAAAGTCACGCGCCCCTTCAGGCGTCGAGTTTACCAGCACCGGAGTTTCGACTTCCAGGAATCCCTGCTTGTCCAGATAGTTACGCACCTCGAAAGCCATACGATGACGCAGTTCCAGGTTCTTGCGGACGGCGTTGCGGCGCAAATCCAGATAACGGTATTTCATGCGCAGGTCGTCACCCCCGTCCGTATCGTCTTCAATCGTGAAAGGAGGAGTCACGGCTGCATTCAGGACATTCAGTTCCGAAACGATGATTTCGATCTCACCGGTAGGGATATTCGGGTTTTTGCTGGAACGTTCGCGAACGGTTCCCGTCACCTGGATAACATATTCGCGTCCCAGCTTATTTGCTTTCTCACAAAGAGCGGCATCCACTTCCTGGTTAAACACCAATTGCGTAATACCGTAACGGTCGCGGATATCCACGAACGTCATGCCACCCATCTTACGGGTTTTCTGTACCCAGCCGGCCAGCGTAATCACCAAGCCTTCATCGGCAAGGCGCAGGTCGCCACATGTTCTTGTTCTATACATTATATAATATGGATTAAACTGTTTTTCTTTTTTACGTGTGCAAAGATAATAATTTATAGGTCTCAAGAATATTTGAAATGGCATTTAAACGTTGAAAAGTCGTTTCTAATTTTCTTGAAGCCATTTTTCAATGGTGAAACCCATCTCCATTTTTCTTGAAACGGTTTTTCACCATTAAAAAGGCACTTCAAGAAATATTGAAACGGGGATTCAATAGTGAAACGGCTTCAAGAAAATTTGAAACCGTTTTTCAACGTTTAAATGCCATTTCAAATAAAATTGAGAGGGGAAATCAATGCTTGTTTTCCAGCGTGAAGCGCAATGTCCCGGCATTCACCAGTTCGTCTTGCGAAATCGTATACCCTTTCAGCTTCTTTCCGCCGGCTGTCACCTCTTTGATATAAATATCTTCCGGGGTTTTGCGGGCGGACTCGATCACCAATTCGCCTTTCGGGTAGAACTTCTCGTCCAGCCGGATCGTCACCTTGTTGAAGGTCGGAGAAGTCACAACATAATCCAGGTCACCGGGACAGGCCGGATAGAATCCCATCATCGAGAAGATCGCCCAGGTAGACATCGTACCCGTATCGTCGTTACCCGGAAGCCCGTTCGGGGCATTGTGATAATATTTGCCCAACAGTTCGCGGACCAGCTTCTGCGTACGCCAGGCTTCTCCCTTGAAATAGCTGAAGAGGTACGGATAGGCGATATCCGGCTCGTTTGCCATATCGTAGTACCCTTTGTCGAAGACCATCTGCAACTTATCGACAAACTTCTTCTGACCGCCCATCAGTTTGGCAAGGCCTTTGATGTCATGGGGGACATAGAACGTGTAGTTCCAGGCGTTTCCTTCATGGAAACCGGGGCTCGGCTCGAAGTTCTCCCCCTGTTTCGGATCGAAAGGGGAATAGAACGTGCCGTCGGGCAGGATGGGACGAAGCGTACCGAACTCCTTGCAATAGTAATGCTTATACCCCATAGCCCGCTCACGGAACAACTTGGCGTCTTCCTTCTTTCCCAACGCATCTGCCAACAACGAGAGATTCCAGTCGGCGATATAATATTCCAAGGCATGCGAAACCGAATTATCATACTGTTCGCGCAAGGGGACGTAGCCTTTGCTCATATAGTCGTTATTGTCCGGGCGGAGCAGGTTGAACTCTCCGGGAGTAGTAGCACCCTTGCGCATCCCTTCGTAGGCAGTCTCGATATCGTAATCGCGCAAACCGCGCATATAAGCATCCACGATATAAGGGATAGACGGATCGCCTTCCATCGTCAGTGTCTCGCGTCCGTACAGTTCCCACTTCGGGAGCCATCCGCTTTCCTTGTACATGTCGATCATGGTGCGGATGATGTCGAGCTGTTTTTCGGGATAGAGCAATGTCATCAATGTGCTGACATTGCGGTAGGTGTCCCAGAGCGAAAAGACCGTATAGCGGTTTCCGGTAGTATGGCCGACTTTCAGGCTTTCCATCATCGGATATTCGCCATTCACGTCCTGGATGATGTTCGGATGGATCAGCAGGTGGTACATGGCGGTATAGAAAATCGTCTTATCGTCGTTCGTCCCGCCTTCCACCATCACACGCGACAGATCGTCGTTCCACATCTTGCCGGCTGCCGCACGCACTTTGTCGAAATTGAAATCCGGCTGTTCGGTGTTCATATTCAGGCGGGCATTTTCGATGCTGACAAACGAGACACCCATCTTTACTTCGATCACTTCGTCTTCTTCGGTATCATACTTGAACCAGACGCCGATGTCGTCACCGCTCATCTCACGGTCATACTTCGTATACAATTTATATTTGCCGGAATAGGCATCCCATTCGGCTTCCACACCCTTCATCTCGCGTTGTTTCTTCCAGTAACCGGCCTGCTTGGGGGCTTTGCTGAGCTTCATCACGAAATAGATCGGGAAAACAGCCTGCGGGTTATAGCAGAACGTACCGAGCAGCTTGCTTCCTTCTATCTCCGTATCGCTCACCATACGGACGGTCGCACCGGTTTCATTCGTCAGCCCCTCACCCAAATTCAAGAGGATATTCCCCTGCCCTTTCGGGAAAGTAAAACGTGTCAGGCCGGTACGCATGGAGGCGGTAGCTTCCGTCTTGATGTTATATTTCGTCAGGATATTACTGTAATAGCCGGGATGGGCCACCTCGTTCTTGTATTCGCTGCCGTATGCGTGATAATCCACATTCAGTTCCCCGGAGGTAGGCATCAACAACAGGCTTCCCATCTCCGGACAACCGACACCGCTCAGATTGACGTGCGCATAACCGGTGAAGAAATTATTATCCGCCGAATAAGGCGTGGACCACCACTGGCTGTCCTTGTCAAACTTATTACTTTTCGACCCCATCACATTGAAGGGGGTGACACTCATCATTCCCTGGGGGCAAATCGCACCGGGATTGGTCGTCCCGTAGTTGCTTGTCCCGATAAACGGATTCACATAATCTACCGGCTGTTGCGCGGAAACCAGCAAAGAACAGCAACCCAATAAAAAAGAAAACAACACCATCTTCATATTTTTTAATTCTTAATTCTTAATTTTTAATTTACCAAACAACGATCTCATCCGCAAAAATAAAACCGGGATTCGCCCTCGGCGCTTTCAAACGGATATAACGGGTTTTCCAGTTACCGTCGAACGTATATTCTTGGAACAGGAGGTCCGGATCATCAGCCGGAACCGTTGTCGGAACAATCCCGCGGGAAATAAAGTTTTCACCATCTTCCGAAGTCAACAACTCCACTTGTCCGGGCTGGAACACACCCGGACCGATCAATTGCATGAAACGAATGGACACTTTATGGATATCCGTTTCCTCTTCCATATCGATCACACAGTCCAGGTCATCCAAATAACCTTGCCAACGTCCGTCCAGATAAGTCAGACCGCCCCGATAGCCGTCCAACAGGGCGTTCGTTCCTCCGGCCATATAGCCTTCGTAGAGCTTACTATTATAATGTATAGGCTTATTGATGGCCCGATGATAATCCACTTTCTTTTCCGTCGGTGTCCCCTGAAGCACACCGTCCCGGAAAATAGCGGCTTTGATATGGGCGGAATCTTGCACGGTTATCGGCCCGGCATAAAGGGCGGAAGATGCCACCGGAACGGAACCGTCCGTCGTGTAGCGAATTTCCGCCGGGTATTTCTCGGCATCCAGTATGACTTCTATCTTTCTGCCTGCCGTATCGACCTGCATGGTCACTTCCAATTCGTCCGAAAGGGTAAAAGTACGGATCCCCATTCCCTGCAATTTGGAAATATGCGCATTCATGCGAGGTTTGAAATCCTCCCATGTCCGTAATTCCTGCGGCGTCCATCCGATCTCGGCCACGGCAAGGGCACGCGGGAACATCATATATTCCAGATGTTCGGGTGTCTGGATATATTCGGTCCAGGTATTGGCCTGCACACCCCAAAATATGCCGGCATTCCTCTGCCGTCAACGAATCCGCCGGGACGGGATCATAGCTATACACTTTCTTTATCGGCGTATAGCCGCCGATGGCATACGGCTGTGTCTTCGGATCGGCCTGATAGAAATCCAAATACATATAATTGCCCGGCGTCATCACCACATCATGCCCCATCCGTGCCGATTTGATTCCACCGTCTTCTCCCCGCCATGACATGACGGTTGCTTCGGGAGCCAGACCGCCTTCCAAGATCTCATCCCAACCGATCAGCTTGCGATCTTTCGAATTCAGAAACTCCTCAGCCCTGTGAATCATGTAACTCTGAAGCTCGTCCACGTTCTTCATTCCTTTTTCCTTCATCAAAGCCTGGCATTTCGGACATTTCTTCCAGGCGGACTTCCCGGCTTCATCGCCACCGACATGGATATATTCGGACGGGAAAAGATCGATCACCTCCGCCAATACGTCTTCCATGAATGTAAACGACTGCTCGTTACCGATACAAAAATCGCCGTTCTGGTAAGGCTTTCCCGAACAGCTCAGTTCAGGATAGGCCATCAGGACCTCTTCCGAATGCCCCGGAAATTCGATCTCCGGTATTATGTTTATATGTTTGGAAGCCGCATGTTTCACGATCTCCCGGATGTCCTCCTTCGTATAGTAACCGCCGTAAGCACCCGGCGTCCCTTCCGGCAGATACTTACGGTCGCGGCCGTCCCACCACTTCCGCCAATCAGATTCGGTGCGGAAGGCCGTTTCAGAAGTAAGTTTCGGATATTTGTCTATCTCGATACGCCATCCTCCGGCATCCGTCAGATGCATATGCAAGGTGTTCAGCTTGTAAAAAGACATCACATCCAGCAATTTCATCACTTCCTCTTTGGAGAAGAAATGACGGGATACATCCAGATGCAATCCCCGATACCCAAAACGAGGATTATCCCGGATCGAAACACATGGGACCTCTCCTCCGGCATAGAGTTGGCGTAACGTCTGCATCCCATAGAACAGACCGTCCGGCGAACCGGCACGCAGGTCGATTCCTCCCGGCGTCACATCCAACTGATAACCTTCCGGGTTACCGGACCAGGCTTCATCGATCACTGTTTTGATATTCCGGGAAGATTGCCCGCCAAATAACGCGAGACTATCGACCGTGAAAGTTCCTCCGGTCATTGTCATCTGTTCCGGTTTGGGAATAAGATTGACCTGCCGGACTTCCTCCGGAGAGCAGGCAATCAATAGCAACGAGCAAGCGGCAGCCAGCCCGGTTACATAATTGCGAGACTGTTTTGGCAGTAACATAAATATTTAGTTTAGTGTGTTTAATTCTTGGAGGGTAAATATACGAAGAAAAAACGGACAAGCTCCTATTTCAAACAAAAAGCGATGCTTTAGCTCCCCTAACCCATAGCGTTACACCGTCTAAAACTATGCTTGACGGGGCACAAAAAAAGAGGATATGCCTGTTCTGACATATCCTCCTATGTAAAGAAAGCCGCACCGTAGATATGAACAAACTCCGTATGACAGGATTTGAGTGCTTTGCCATCTTTGTAATCCGCCGTGCTAAGCATGCCCCGAAGGGTGCGGCCCGCCATTGACGACAAGAGCTGTGTCTCGGAATTAAAATAAACTGATGAGTTTCCCAATCGAACATGTGCGGCTAACTCATTTTTCTTATCACAAAGATATGCAATAGGAATGAAACCACCAAACTTTTGACATAAAAAAAGAGCTCCTGAATGGAGCTCTTTTTCCAATTGCTCTATAATGTCAATTACTTCACTTTAGCAACGATTGCTTTGAAAGCTTCCGGATGGTTCATAGCCAGGTCGGCAAGAACTTTACGGTTGATTTCGATACCTGCTGCATGCAAAGCTCCCATCAGACGAGAGTAAGACATTCCTTCCAGACGTGCGGCAGCATTGATACGCTGAATCCACAATGCGCGGAAGTTACGTTTCTTGTTACGACGGTCACGGAATGCATAAGTCAAACCTTTTTTCCCAGGTATTTTTAGCAACGGTCCACACGTTCTTACGTGCACCATAGTAACCACGGGTAAGTTTTAAAATCCGTTTTCTTTGCTCTTGAAGCAACATGATTTACTGATCTAGGCATAATACTAATCTGTTTTGAATGTTAGCGTCATCACTATCGGATGATCTTATTTGCTAAATACATTCGGTTAATAAAAATCTTGTAAAACTCGCTTAATTAAAAAAGATTACTTCAAACCAAGCAACTGCTTAACGTTGCTTACGTCCACACTGGCAACCAAACCTGTGTGAGTAAGATTTCTCTTCTGCTTTGTAGTCTTCTTTGTCAGAATGTGACTTTTAAAAGCGTGTTTTCTTTTGATTTTACCTGTTCCGGTAAGAGCGAATCTTTTTTTGGCACCGGAATTAGTCTTCATCTTAGGCATTTTCCAATATATTTTAATTATTAAACTTTACACCCTTTAGCGGGTGGTTTCTTTCCTTATCATTCAGACTCTTCAGTCTTGGGCTTGGGAGTCACGACCACCTTCTTCACTACCGGTTTTGAAACGGCAGGTTTGGAAGCGGCGGCAGCTCCGGCTTTCTTCGGTGTCAGCATGATGATCATACGTTTACCTTCCAGTACCGGCAATTGTTCTACCTTTCCGTATTCCTCCAAGTCATTGGCAAAACGAAGCAACAATACCTCTCCTTGCTCTTTGAAAAGAATGGAACGTCCTTTAAAGAACACATATGCTTTTACTTTTGCTCCTTCTTCCAAAAATCCCTTGGCATGTTTCAACTTGAAGTTGTAATCATGATCATCTGTCTGAGGTCCGAAACGGATCTCCTTCACGATCACTTTCACAGATTTCGCCTTCTGTTCCTTCTGGCGCTTCTTCTGTTGATAAAGGAATTTCTGATAATCAGTAATTCTACAAACGGGGGGCGCAGCATTCGGTGAAATTTCAACCAGATCGAGCCCTTGATCTTCAGCCATCTTTAATGCCTGAGAAGTAGGATAAACTCCCTGTTCTACGTTATCACCTACTAAACGAACTTCACGAACACGAATACGTTCGTTGATTCTATACTGTTCTTTCAGACTGTCATTCTTCATTCAAAAAGATTTATTCTCCTCGTTATTAGTTAATTAATTATTATCTTTCTTCCAGTGATTCATCTGATCCTCTACCTCACCTTTCAAAAGCGCTGCAAAGGTAGTAATTTTCATCGAACCTTTATCACCTTCGCCCTGTTTTCTTACAGAAACTTCATTATTTTCTGCTTCTTTCTCTCCAACAATGAGCATATAAGGGATACGTTTCAATTCTGTATCACGGATCTTACGACCGATTTTCTCATTACGGTCATCAACCAGAACGCTCAGATCTTCGGCTTCGAGCTGACGTTTTACCTCATAAGCATAATCGTTGAACTTCTCGCTGATCGGCAAGATCGCCACCTGGTCCGGAGTCAGCCACAGCGGGAACTTACCACCCGTATGTTCGATCAGCACGGCAACGAAACGTTCCATAGAGCCGAACGGTGCACGGTGGATCATAACAGGACGGTGTTTCTTATTGTCCTCACCCGTATATTCCAGTTCGAAACGTTCCGGAAGGTTATAGTCAACCTGGATCGTACCTAACTGCCAACGGCGGCCGATGGCATCTTTCACCATAAAGTCCAGTTTAGGACCGTAGAAAGCAGCTTCGCCATATTCGATCTTGGCTTTCAGGCCTTTTTCCTGACAAGCTTCGATGATAGCGCTTTCGGCTTTCTCCCAGTTTTCTTCCGAACCGATATATTTATCCCGGTTTACCTTGTCGCGCAGAGAAATCTGTGCTTCAAAGTTTTCAAAATCCAAAGCCTTAAAGATGATAAAGATAATATCCATCACCTTCAAAAACTCGTCTTTCAGCTGATCGGGACGACAGAACAGGTGGGCATCATCCTGCGTAAAGCCACGTACTCTTGTCAAAACCGTGCAGCTCGCCGCTTTGTTCATAACGGTACACAGTCCCGAACTCCGCGAAACGCAGAGGCAGGTCCTTGTATGAACGCGGGAACGATTTGAATATTTCACAGTGATGAGGGCAGTTCATCGGCTTCAACAAGAACTCTTCACCCTCCTGCGGAGTATGGATCGGCTGGAACGAATCCTTACCGTATTTAGCGTAGTGGCCGGAAGTCACATACAACTGCTTGCCACCGATATGCGGAGTCATCACTTGCTGGTAACCATATTTCTTCTGGATACGTTTCAGGAAGTCTTCCAGTTTCAGGCGCAACTGCGTGCCACGCGGCAACCACAACGGAAGCCCTGCTCCCACTGCCGTAGAGAACGTAAACAGCTCCAGTTCTTTACCGATCTTACGATGGTCACGTTTCTTGGCTTCTTCCATCAATGCCAGATATTCGTCCAGCATCTTTTTCTTCGGGAAAGTGATACCATACAGACGAACCAACTGTTTACGCTTTTCGTCACCACGCCAGTAAGCACCGGCAACACTCATTATTTTAACAGCCTTCAGATAAGAAGTGTTCGGCAAGTGCGGACCACGGCACAGGTCGGTAAACGCCCCCTGCGTATAGGTTGTGATCTTACCGTCTTCCAATTCGCTGATAAGTTCTGTTTTATATTCTTCGCCTCTGTCACCGAACATTTTCAGGGCATCTGCCTTCGAAATGTCCTGACGTTTGATTTCCTCTTTCTTCGCTACCAGTTCGAGCATTTTTGCTTCGATAGCAGGGAAATCACCTTCTTTGATTGTTGCTTCACCCGGATCCACATCGTAGTAGAACCCGTTTTCAATAGCCGGTCCGATACCGAACTTGATGCCGGGATATAACTCCTGCAAAGCTTCAGCCATCAGGTGAGCGCTGGAGTGCCAGAATGCATGCTTACCTTCCTCGTCTTCCCACTTGAAAAGTTTGATGGCGGCATCCTGGTTGATCGGACGGGTCAAGTCCCAAATCTCACCATTCACGCTCGCAGCCAGAACTTCCTGTGCCAGACGGGAACTGATGCTTTCCGCAATCTGCATGGCAGTCGTTCCTTCGGCATATTCTTTTACGGAATTATCCGGAAATGTAATCTTTATCATAATCTGTTCACTATAAATTCCTAAAAATTAATCAGGATGCAAATTTAGCATTCTTTTTTTGTTAAACAGAACTTTTAGGAAAAAAGTTTCTGCTCCGCAACCTTTTATACAAAAAGAGGCCCACGACAAACAACAGTATTCCTCCATAGATAAAGTATACTGGCGAACGAGCTTTCCGGCTGGATTCCATCCGGATTTCGGCAACTTCTATCTGCTGTCCGGCATATTCATCTTGTTTTCGCACCATCACTTTCCCGGTGTCGGCCAGTGCCCTCCGGTAATCCATCTGCAAAGAGGTGACAGTTTTCGGGTATTGCCTACCGGTACTGTCCGGAGCGAAATAAACAACCCGGTGCAAATTCCACACTGCCGTATCGGTCAAATGAATATCCCTTTTCCTCAAATTCGTCTCACATGAAGAAAATCGGACAGAATCCATAGAAGTCGCCACCTCCCGCCTCTGGCTTTTCCGGTTTCCCCCACACCCCGATAACAAGAATACCAGAACCAAAAGACGCAAAAGTACCTGCATCCGGTTCGTACCGGTTTTCTTTAGTGATACATGTAGAAAATTCCGCTTCCGGTAATGAATCGCCTGGTCAAATTCAAACCCCGATTGCCGTAAGACAGCTAATAGCTCCGCCGTATCCGGCACATAGCAATCAGTAGCCTCTATTTACATAGCCTATTTCGAATGTTTATGCCAATGAAGACTCACATATTCGTTTATAACTTCTCAAATATCCTCTTCCAACGAATCGATTTCCAACCGCATTTATCCGAATCAAAGGAATACAGCACTCTATCGAACTTTCCGACGATTGCATCTTCCGAAATATAACCGAAGTAACGGCTATCGTGCGAATTATCCCGATTATCACCTTCCATAAAGTAGAACGTATGCTTTGTAATATAAAGCGAATCGCATTTGCCATTGATGAAGATACGATTCCGATATTTCGCAATAGAACTTCCTTCCCGAATAATTAAAGAGCGATAAGAATTTAGTGTTTCTTTATTAATGGCTAAAGTATCGCCTTGTGGTATAATATGGGTGATACGTTTTACCAGCCATACGCGCTCATCCATAGGGCTGTTGAACACCACAATATCTCCCAACTGTGGCTGGGTAAAACCCGGCAAGCGGAAATACTTCCAATGGTTCTGTTCATCTGCTATACGGAGCGGTCGAATCCATGTGAATACATTGAGCAACGGAATATCTGCCCAACGTTTCGGGAGTCGTCCTCCGTATGCCAACTTATTTATCCATAAACGATCTCCGCAAAGCAAAGTGGGTTCCATACTACCGGATGGAACCACACACGGCTTGCCAACCGCGATACGGATAAATACACAGACGAAAACCAGTAGAATAGTTCCTTTTAGAATTCGCATTTTATTTTTTCTATCTGATATTTATTTATATCTTTATGTATGTTAAAATAACAAGATTTATTGCACATACCCTCTTTAGCTATGAAATCGGATATATATAAAGCATAGCCCGGAGCCAGCTCTTTCATGCTTGCCGTATCCTTTGTATGGCAAATAATAAGAGTATTGGTGCAATTATATGGCTGATTGCTGTTCAAGGCTTCTATCAAATGAAAATAAGTACTTATAGTAGTATCTTCAGGAATTAAAACGGCATATTCATAACTTGATTTCCAGATAGAATCCAATTCAGCAGATTGAATATATGCTTGATCCGGTTGTTTTATGGCAATTGTGTATTTTCGTGAAAAATTCCAGTTGAAATCACATCTGGTAAATATCAATCCTAACGCACAAAGGGATAGGAGTAGTAAGTTTGTTCTTTTCATGTTATTTGTATTTATTGTTAATTGAGACTCCATTCACCGAACATATTCGAGCAATACTTTTGATATAGGAATCCGTTATATCAGGTTTCGACTTTTCCGGTAAGAAAAAGTCAGATGCCTTTTTATTCGGATGTAAAACAAAATAATAAGGAACTTCTAATTGTTCCACATACCATTCATACATGCAATCATAGGATATATTAAAAAATGTAACGTCTTTGCATCCTTTTGTGCATAGAATTTTTCTTGCTATGGAAGGATTATTATACGTTGTCAAGATAATACAGTTTACACCATTTTCTATTAAATCCCTAACTCGATCCAACTCATTGAATATACATGATTGGCAACTCGTCTCCTTGATTCGAAGCATTAAAGTAGGAGTCTTTAAATTCCTTATAAACAAGGATAGACTATCATTCTGTAATTTTTTATTGTCTGGAAATTCTTGCCATTGTGTATTGGCATTAACTTCCATATTTCTTAACATCACATACATCTCTGTATTATCCATGTCGTTGCTTATATTGTATCGATTATTGTAGAATAAAACACCAGCTATAATGACAATTATGATGGATATGATAATATTAGCTATACTTACTTTCTTCATAACGTCTTTACTTTAAAGAATACCAACACCATATTATCATCTTCTTTCAAGCTCTCTATCATTATCCGGTTTTCCTCTTTCATCGGATAATGCGTTGTAGTTTCTATATGCTTCTTTAAACCTTTCAATGTTTCCGGTTCCACTAAAGCCACAAAATAGTCTTTATAGCTGAATATATTATTCATAAATTCTAAGGCAAAATCCATATCGTAATAAATGTAATACCAGCTGATCATTTTTTTACTTCGTTTGTCGTAAAAAGATACAAAATCTTTCCCATCTTCACTTGAAGTTTTAAGAAATAGGTGCGTGCTGTTTTCAGCAAAACCGGATAAATAAGTATGAGAAGAACAATACCGATAAAAGTCCTCATAGTTTTCGAAAGCCTCCAAGTCTTTTTCTTTAAACGGACTGAAATCGCTATAATCGAATTTATATCTCATCTCAAAAATAGAATCTTTCAATGTATATACTTTATCCCTATACAACGAGAAATACAACAATTCATCATTTGCCCAAATTAACGGATCATAAACAATCGTAGTATAAACTTTTTCGGGGAAGGTGTAAGCTGCTTTCAATAGTCTGCCTAATGTGTCCGTATAGAGAACTTTATAATCAGCGTATTTCCCTAAGTGATAATTTCGGTCGCCTGCATCAGTAAAGGAGACATATTCTCCATTTGGAAGTATCTGAAAACAACTTTTCATTCTAAAGTTAACATCATACGAAGTAATAAAATCTCCCTTATCCGTAAATACCATCCATTTACGTTTTTGATTGTCATAGATGACAAATTGCTTATTAGTCCTATTAACGGCAAATGCTTTAGGAGCATAAAATTCGTAGGAAGCACCGCCCTTATCTCCTACATAATTCAAGAACTTGCCATATTTGTCGAATATAAACAATTTTTCCGCACCCAACCTATCAAACAAATAAATCTTATCCTCATAAAACTCCAAGTTATTGCAATATGCAAATAATGATTCATCAGTCGTTTCCAATGGAATGTAATAGAAGTCCTCTATTAGTTCGGAAGATAAGACTTTACTTTTTACATTATCCGATACTTTTATTACTTCCGCGTGTTCCTCATCGGTTGGAATAACCGTTACACTATCTGTATTTACTTCAGGAAAAGGTCGTCCTTTTCTTATTGCTTCTTGGCAGCTACAATATAAAGTAATTAGTCCTAAGAAAATAATCTTTGCTTTCATAATATGAATTTTTATAAAGTAGAGTTACGACTAATAAGAGCCTGTTTAAATTTCTCTGAAATAAATTTTGCATAGCCCTCATCGGCCTGCTTTATTGCATTATAGGATTATTTTGAAAAACAACTGTCATACTATCACTAATTTCCTTTTATCAATTGAATATCAATAGATACAAGCAATGATAGTAGGTATGACGGATGCCTATTCCATCTATCATACTATCACTAACCGCCTGTCCAAGATTCTTCTTCACATGACTTATTTTCAATAACATAATAAGATAAACCCATTGCCACCCGGGTCTCGATATCATTCACACTCGGGTGTCAAGACCGTTCACATCCGGGTGTAAAAAGCCTGTAAACGGGAATCTTCGGCACTTTTTCTGCCTGTTTGAAGCAAAATAAGTCACGTGTTTCAACAAAAAAGACGGCATCTCCTACAGAAAAACATCCTCAATACAACTCTCACAACCAACAAATGCAAAATTTAAACAGGCTCTTATATTTCAATCATAAAATTCATTACCTCAAACACAAGCTTCACTTGATTCCTTATTTTAATCTATTCATTCACTTTTTTCTCGGTCAATAACTATTATGATTGGCTCTTTTTACAAAAAAAGCGATAATATTTTAATTTGAATTTGTTGTTTGTGTAAAATTTGTTAATATATACGTGAGTTCGATGCAAATGATACTGGCAAAGGACAACGGTTACTTTCGTTGTATATTTGTATCGGACATTTTAGAAACAAAAGAATATTTGTTTTTGACAGCAAAGCAAGATGTATATTCTTATCTGCTTCGGGTTAACAAAGAGGACGGTTCTGTTACTTCTATTTGTAATGGTGGAGAATTTAAAGAAACACCTTTTATGAAAGTAAGATATGTAGATGTTGAAACCCCTAAATTTATCAACGACCTTTGCGGCGGCTTGCCATTCTATCCTTTTGACCAGAACGAAAATAGCTGGATTGCCAAATATGAAGCAACAGATTTGTTGGAACAGATTGATATTGATGAATTGAAAGTAACCGAAGTGTTGATGCCGGAAAAGAAAGCGCAACTGATCCGGATTTTGGAAAACTTGAAGGAATATGATAATCCGGTGATTTATGATAGCAACCTTAAAATAGAATGATATGAGACAAAATTTGATTTTTGAAACAACACAAAGTCTTGGATCATAAAGAAGTTTCTTTCATAACAAAGCCGGAACCTCAAATCATCAAACAAAATATAGCCAATACGAAACAGTTGATATTGGAAATTACGGACTGCTGCAATTTGGACTGCCATTGTTATCTTTGTCCGTCTCCATCTAATTATGAAATAGTGATTGGACGTTTAAATCTTTGTCATATCAAATAAAAATGTTCGATACATTCCCCCATTCCCACCAACTCGAATCCGCCGACTGCGGTCCCTCGTGCCTGCGCATGATCGCGAAGTACTACGGTCGCAGCTATTCCATCCAGTACCTCCGCGAACAGGCATTCAACCAGACCACGAATATCCTGATCTCCTTTTTGGCGGCGCGGGCTGTTGTTTCGGGCGAAATGACGTTGGGCATGATGATGTCGCTGACGTATATCGTAGGGCAGTTGACGGCTCCTATCGAGCAGTTCATCGGCTTTGCGTGTGCCTTTCAGGATGCGAAGATCAGCCTGGAGCGGCTCGGCGAGATCCATCAGAAGGAGGATGAGGAACAGACGCTTGCCTTGAAAACGAACCGGCTCCCGGAAGAGCGGACGCTCCGGGTGGAGGATGTGTGCTTCAGCTATGACGGGGCGGACCGTGACTATGTGCTGGAGCATGTCAGCCTCGCGATCCCGCAGCACAAGGTGACGGCTGTGGTGGGGGCGAGCGGCAGCGGGAAGACGACGCTTGTCAAGTTGCTGCTTGGTTTCTACGAGCCGAACAAGGGGGCGATCCGCGTGGGGAACGTCTTGCTGAAGGATATGAACCCGCATGTGTGGCGTGCGCATACGGGGTGTGTGATGCAGGACGGCTTCATCTTCTCTGACACGATCGCGCGTAACATAGCGGTGGGGGCTGAATCGATCGACAGGGAGCGGCTGCTGCATGCCGTTACGGTGGCGAATATCCGGGAGTTCATCGACTCGTTGCCGTTGGGCTACAACACGAGGATCGGCATGGAAGGGAACGGCGTTAGCCAGGGGCAGCGGCAGCGTATCCTGATCGCCCGTGCGGTGTACAAGGATCCGGAGTTTATCTTCCTGGACGAGGCGACGAATGCCCTGGACACCAACAACGAGAAAGAGATCATGGAGCACCTGCACCGGTTTTACCGGGGCCGCACGGTGGTCGTGGTGGCGCACCGTTTGAGCACGGTCAGGGATGCGGACAACATCGTCGTCCTGGACAAAGGGCGGGTAGCCGAGGAGGGGACGCACGAAGAACTGACGGCGAAACGCGGAATATATTACAAATTGGTGAAGAACCAGTTGGAATTAGGCAATTAAATGATGATTTACCGGTAAATCATCATTTACAAATTGTATATGGAAAAAGGGAAAGACATAGAATTACGCAGTGAAGCGGTGCAGGAAGTGATGGGGCATAATCTTGATATGTTATGTAACATAAGACTATATATTGCTTGTTATAAAAGAAACCATACATTTGTATTAACATTAAATAGAGTACTGAAATACTTTCGTGTGATTTATAACTGCTATGATATAAAAAATTGAATGTAATATGCAAATTCCCAAAATAATTCATCAAGTATGGGAAGGTAAGACAACCCCTTTGCCTGATTTTCTTTGTAAATTGGGTAAATCATGGAGAGATAAGAATCCGGATTGGGAATATGTATATTGGGATAAGGCACGTATGGATTCATTTGTACATGAGTATTATCCTTTTTATATGGATATTTATAATAAATTCCCATATGATGTTATGCGTTGGGATGTGATTCGGTATATGATTTTATATAAGATAGGAGGTCTGTATGTTGATTTCGATTATGAGTGTTCTTTGAAAAAACAAGGTGCTATTTTAAGTAATGAAGAAATGGCAAAAATTTTTGGTAAAGGGACCTATCGTTGTTGTTGTGGTACGGGAAGCAATGTCCCTTGCTTTAATGTGACGGCAAGTAGTGAAAAAGAAGCTCTTTATTATTTACCTGATGTTTGTAGCTCTTATGGGGGGAAGGGAGGCTGCTTCTAAAAGAAAAGGTAGTGTGTCTTTCGTACTCGTCCCTGTATCAAGCACGGGGACGAGTACGAAAGACACACTGTTTTCATACCTAATTTTCGAAGATTCACATTATATTTAAACAATGAAATGGATTTGTATACTTATATTGTTCTTATCCCCTTTTTTCATTTGGGGACAAAAAGAAAACGTGTTGTTTGTTAGCACTCAGCGTTTGACCACCTTGAATCTTTCGAATATTGCAGATAAATCAACAGTCATATCATTGAATAAAAAACCAGGACAACATCAATCTATTTGGTTCTCTGGGCAGTATATCTATTTGGCCGGGATTACAAACAATGTCCATCAATACCATCTTTCCGGCCAATATATTCGTACATTTAAATGTGGTGGATATATATTAGGCATCACTGGAGACGAAGCCAAGCATGAGTTGTATATCCCGATATCAAAAAATGAGAAATGTGTATTGGAGTGCTATGATTATTCTGGTAAACTATTGCGTCAATACCCATTGGAACAAAATGTTTGTGCTTGTACTTTTTTTGAAAATAAAGTTTGGATGCAGCAATATTTTATGCGGGATGATACGAGCTATTACAAATTGTCAAATATCGATTGTATGAGCGGTGATATTGAAGACTTAGGTGTTTTCCATAAGGATTATTATTGGGCGGGATTTTCAATCGCTTCCACTGCTACTTTTTCTATTGTTAATGGGCGGCTATTTTTTTCCATGGGTACAGATTCTACTCTGTACCAAGTTCGGGGAAACCGTTTTGAACCTTATTTGCGTTGGTGTATAGAGCCGGGAAAGCGCTTTTTGTCGGAGCGGGGGTGTTGAATTGCCACGCTTTATTCGGACGTTATTTATTTGTAAAATACTCTCGAAACGATCTGGATGATCCAGATGGAATCTCTTGTAAAGATTATTTGTATGTTAGATCAGTCAAAGGTTCTTCGGCAGAATATAATGTACAATATTTAGGAAATGAGCTTAGCTGGACTGCAGGTGTGGTTGATGATTTGTATCATACTGGATATGTTTCGTTAAGTATGTCGAATAGGCAGGATTGTCTTTATTTCACTACGGAACAGAGGAATAATGAGTCAGGAAAAAATGAATATCGAATTTATTTGGTACGTGTTAAACGGTAAAAAAATATGAAGTTAGCTTATTTATTGTATGCTTTATTGATGCTATCGGGGCTTTTCTCTTGTGTTGCAAATGAAAAAACAGAGATGCCGGTCATCCCTGTCGATCTGGAGAACAGCCGTAAGAAGGTCTCCTTGTCTGATATTACGGAAGAAGTGAAAAATATCCATTTGGAGCTGACGGAACATAGTTTGATAAGCGACTTGGTTACACGTGTGATTTATACAGATGACTATATTTTTTTGATAGATCGTAAGAATCCGACTCCCATTATGTTTGACGGCAATGGAAAATTTCTTCGTACGATAGGTTCGATGGGACAAGGACCGGGTGAATTTACCGGTCTGATAGACATTGCAGCTGATTTTCAAAATGAATATTTATATATAACAACCTTGTCTAAATTGTTACTGTATGATTTTGACGGGAATTTCATAAGGGAAAGAAAGTATGTGGAAGAGCATGTAAGATATGCGAATTTTACTAATGGCAGTTTGATATTGATAAGTGAAAGAGATGAGGATGGAGAAGACGGTCGTATCCAAAAGACGAATCTTGATTTCGTAAGCACTGATTTGGAAATAACAGATAGCTTGCATCTGAAAACGTATGTTAATCCACGTATGCTTTGGTGGCATTCCCACCAAGATTTTATTACCGAAAGTTCGGGAAATGTCTATCAATATTATTATGAATTTAATTCTGAACCATTCTTGCGAGATACGTTATATCAATTGGAGGGAAACGAACGTATCCCGAGCCTGAAAGTTGATTTTGGAACAACCGGCGTCGATGTCGAGGGAGAACGAACATTGGCGTTGTGGAATATCTATCGGAGCAATCGATATGTTTTCTCTGCCTATTGGGTAGCAGACAGATATATGCGTTTTTGTTATGACCTAAAAGAAATGACGGGCTATAATATGGAGAAAGGATATGAAGATGATATAAACCATAGTGGTATAGTTGACATCCGCCCCTTGAACACAGATACAGAGCGTTATTATTATTTTTATACACAGGAGAGGCATTCGGAGGAAGAAAATCAGGTATTGTGCATCGGCACTTTGAAAAAATAGAAACGATATTGTGAGATATATGAAAAAGAATAATATTTTATTATTTATATTGGACTTACTTGATGTAAAGTATACTAAAATTTATGCAAGGAAATATTATGAAGAACATCCTCATAAGAATGATTTATTAGGTGTCTCTAATATGTTATATCATTACGGTATAAAATCCGAAGGGCTGAAACTGGAAAGAGAGATTAACGCCTTACAAGAATTGGAAGTTCCTTTTATTGCTCATCTGGATGGAACTTTTGTAGTGGTGACAGATATAAAAACAAGATAAATTTACTTATTTTGTCGAAGGTCAGAAGATAGAAGAAACTAATGAATATTTTTTGAAGAAATGGTCTGGTGTTGTTTTATTATTTGAAAAACAAAATGTTATTTATCTGATAGTAATGATGTTCTTTGGTTGCAGATTTTTTATTGCAATATCTCTATAACTGGTCCATCCTTTCTTGATTTCACCTGTATGAGTGACACCCTCCTGAGGTGCCATCAATTGTGAGGTGTTCGGTATTATAGAAAAACACAACTTTCTCTACAGCTGCTGTAACCTCCTTGATATCATAACACACACTTACCCTTAAGCAGTTTATTCGTAAGCATTCGGTAAACCACGTATTTTTTCCTCAAACTTCCGTCATTAACTTTACGCCCAAAAAGCAAAGTTATGATGACACGAGAAGAAGTAGTAGAGATAATGAACTACTGCAAAGAGCACAAAGTGACTTATAAGTCAAGATTAGAGGAACTCAACATCCCTGTATGGCGGTTTTACGACAGCAAATCCCGTTATGCCGCCGAGCAATCATCGGGTAAAACGGCTCAAGGTGAGTTTATCGAGCTTCCACACAGCGGATCTTTTGTTCCGGTTCCTTCATTTGCCGGTACAACCGGACGGAAACAGAAAAATACACCGGCTACGCCAAGCGGATTGAAAGAGATGGAAATACGTACACCGGCCGGTAGTGCCATACGCATTTGCGGTGAGCTAAATGAAAAGGAACTGTTTTCAATCATCCGGGCCTGCAACCATGTTCAGCCTTAATGACAGTATGTGCTATCTGTTGTATAACCGCCCGACTGATATGCGCAAAAGCTTCCATACCCTCAGCGGTATCATCACCGACGCCATGGGGCAGGACCCCTGCAACGGCAACGTGTATATCTTCATAAACCGTGACCGTATAAAACTCCTGCATTGGGAGCCAGGCGGCATGGTGCAGTATTCCAAACTTCTGGAAGCCGGCACTTTAGGCAAGTCTGATTCTGCCAGCGATAATGAGGTCTGTGCAAATATAGAATGGCGGGAACTTGTCATGATTGTGGAGGGTATCATGGAAGCCTGCGATTCGCGACGCACGAGACTTGAAAACCTGCAAAAGCTTCGAAAATAGTACCTTTTTTTACTCCGTTCACTTTTGTATGTCATTGGATTTCTTCATAACCTTCCTGTTGAGAGAAAGTAACTTTTTCAACATCCGAATTGAGTTGGACGAGATGCAAAGAAACATTATCCATACTGGTTAAGCATGATACCATTTGCCGGATATAAGTTCCAATCCCATATACCGCAGCCCGGCTTCAATAGCTATAAAAGCATTCGTTACAATATGGGCTTTATCAAAAATACGGGCATGTTCTTCCGGATCGGAGGCCAAACAACAAAATTCATTTTCCAACAAACTATCCAGCGCATCTATACATTCATAATCCAAATCAGCATAAATACCTCCATATTCATATAGAATCAAATAACGAATCATATCCCAACGCTGAACTGCATACGGATAAGAATTATATACATCCCTATATTCGGCATGTCCAGCCATAAAGGCATCGATCTTCTCGCCATTCCAGAAAATGTACGTCCAATCCGGATGTTGCTCTTTCCATGTTTGAGACAAATCCGACAAAAGATCCGGTTGTGGACCATCCTTTCCTTCCCACACTTAGGTGTATAATCTTTGGTATCTGCATATTTTATCTAATTTATACCCGACACTATAATAGCACTAAACTACGCAAAAACCATTCTACGCCTCAATTTTTGTTATTATAGTTAGATTCAAATATATGATTTCTTTTACAATCTGTAACACAAAATCTTATGCTATACAATAGACATACACAAACGAGATCTTACTTATTGTCAAAATTTCCGAAAAAGCCATTGGTTCAAATCGAAACTACCACCGCATCTAATTTGATTTTATACCCCATATAATTCAAATTACACACAAGGGTGTAATATTTTTTAACAAACAACATATTCCATATATGCCTACTAATCACAGATTTACAAAATGGCTCTATTTCAGGAGGGGATATTGTCTATTTTTGATACAAACTTAGAGCCATTTTCCTAACGTACGCTTTGCTTGCTTTCCTTATTTTAGGCTTAAAAACAGCACGATTCCGTACCGTCTTCCCAGGATCATCTAAATGATTTTTCAAATGATCTGAATGGTTTTGGAAAACTATCCAGACAATCGGGACAAACGATCAGGATAAACGTACGGATGTAAGAGAACCTACGAGTGGCAACTCTAACAAATTGTCAATCGTAGGTCCGCTATTTAAAGATATGCTAATTTGCCAACGGAAAAAGATGAGCGATCGTGTTCCTGCCGCCAACAAGATTCAACTGCTGCTCGCCCCAGACAAACGTTCCGCTCAGCAAAGCCGGTAAAACGATATGGCCGGAAAGTCCTTTGCCGTTTTTCTTCAAACTGACTTCGATAAGCCCTGCCGGGTGAGGGCTCTTTCCTTCTATCTCCGCATACCGATCGGCCAAACCGACCTTTTTCAAGGCACGGAACAGGTAAAAGCGATAGTAGAAGGTAGCCTGGATCAGAGAAGAATCCCAAACAATTTAGATACAGAAGATTCCAATGCTGCATTACATCCGTTTTTTGAACTAAAAGCTATACATATTTTATCTGCCAATTTATTTTTCACATCCAACTGTTTTAAAACAAGGAGATAAGACACATATACACCTAAAAAATTAAATGGTATAGTAAACAGAAAATCTAATCCATTCGTCAGAGTATTAACACCTAAAAATAGAAATACATAGAATAAAGAAAAAAGGAAAATAAACTTATCTGTCCTTCGGACCCTGTTTCTCAAAATACCGTACCGCCACCCCGATCACCGAATCCGACATATGTTCCACATAATTTTTATCCCGCGCCTGCGTCATCAGCAGACACCAGGTGGCATAGTCTTCCTCTGAGAGTTTTTCTGGGGACGGGATGGACTCTAAAAGGATTAAAGAACTGTCCGGCCGGCTCCCCATTAAGGTTTCCGTCTCCTGCAAAAGGGGTTGGATATGGGGATACTGCCGGCAAGCAATCAGACAGAAGGCTAACGAGAAAAATATAACGTATATGTTTCTATTCATTATTATAGCGTGTGTTCTAAATGCAATATTACGAATAGCCTCTCTTATTCCTCTGTTTTTTGTTGACAATAATACATATTAGTGATAACAAGCGGTTTTATTTATCAAGATTTTTACAATAACCCCTGTTTTTCCTATTTCGAGAGAAAACAAACACAATTTCAGCCGACCTTTCTTCCACCTAAACAGTGCTTTTCCTAACATACCAGCGAACAGTCCGCCGGAGAGGTAGAAATTGCATGACATTTGGTAATCTTATCTTCCATATTCCTTACACTTCGAAAAACCGGAACTGCCGGTGAGTTGAATATTTGGGAAAACAAAGGGAGGGTAAAGGAATATTGCCCGGATTCGAAGGGTCTTTTCAAGGAAATCGAACCCTTATTTCCACGACGACCGTCTTCATCGCTCCGGGCTGTCGGATTCACTCTATACGAAGTCGGACTTCGTGGCGATGAAGACGGTCGTTGGGAGGAAAAACCGCGCACCTCACGGGAATGGCCTCCCAAAGGCATTATTTTCGATCCGTAAACAACTGTTCGAAGAACATTTGGCGGATGAGGTTCAAGTCATTTTCAAGATGTTTTTTACAATAAGGGGGGATCAATTGCTTGTCATACGCTTGATAATACTATAAGCATTGATGATACCCAACTCTCCGGCCTTGCTCAAATCGGCGATTCCCCGGTTGGCATCTCCTTGCGAAAGGCGTGCTAATCCACGGTTGAAATAAGCCTCGGCAAATTCCGGATCACGCTGGATCGCCTCGCTGTAATCCTGGATGGCAGCACGAAAATCGCGTTGCGCACAACGCAGGTTTCCACGATTGAAATAAGCATATACGAAGCCCGGATTCAATTTGATCACCATGTCATAATCCCTCGTAATCATTTCATGCTCGTAAGCTCGCTTATTGTCTTTCAAGGATGCGGAAGCTGGATCAGATGTTGCCGGAGTACGAACAACCGTCGGATTCTTACCCATCTTAAGGTTCATGCTCATAGCAGAAAAATCGTCTTGCGAGCTGGCAGCCTGCGACATATTATAGTCAAGCTGTTTATACCGGACGACAGCCCGGTTAAAATAAGCCATAGCAAAATCCGGATCCAATTCGATCACCTTTGTATAATCCTTAATCGCTTCGGTAAAGTCCTGTACAAGCATAAAATCCAAAGCCCGTCCGAAATAGGCATCCACATCGTTCGGATTCTTCACTATACGGGCCGAAAAATTATCGATAGATGCAAAATGTACGGCAACCTGGTCTTCCGTAAGGGCGGCTTCTTCGTTTGTGATACGCAGCTTACGTTCCAGTACCAGACGGGAATTGTAAGCTTCCACCATCTTATCATAATAAACCAACTTCTTTACCGGATCGACTTTTTCGTAATAAGTCAGGACAAACATCGGTTCCAGATCCACACGCACATTGCGGTCCTGCACGCGTCCACGAATTTCGCTGTTATACTTCGTCTTACGTACCTCTTCTTCATCATACACGACAAGACGGTTGAACTTATCGATATTCTTATCCGACTGTTCACGCGTATTTTCATCCTTTGATGCCGGATCGGCCAATTGCGTACCGGTATTGTTGCCATTTTGGGAAGCGACCGCATTTCCCGAAGCATTCCCGTTCTTCTTTTTTTGCTCCATATTATAGGCAGTCCAGTAGTCACGGTCGGCACCGACCTCATCATGCATTTTCCGCTTCACTTCCGCACGGCTGTAATAACCGGCCACAAAATTCGGATACTGCCGCAACACGACATCGAAGTCATGTACGGAACCTTGATAATCTCCCGTCTCGTAACGCAACAACGCCCGGTTATAATAAGCCATATAGTTGTCCGGTTCAATCTCGATCACAACATCGAAATCTTCGATAGCCCGGTTGTTATCCCCGATCTGTGCCCGAAGCAATCCTCGGTTGAAGCGGGCAATCAGGTTGTGGCTGTCCATGCTGACCACCTGATCATAATCAGCCATAGCACCACGCAAATCCTTTAACTGATACCGGACCAGACCTCTATTGATGTAATAACCGCTCTCACGGGTATTCAGACGAATGGCCTCGTTCAGATCGGCAAGCGCGTCTTTCATATTGTTCATCTGGTAATGCAGGATCGCCCGGTTGCCATAAGCGGGAGCATAGTAGGGGTCCATACTGATCGCCTTATCATAGTCGGCAAGTGCTTTGACCGTATCGCCTTTCTCGGTGTACATCGCACCACGCGTCAGATAGTTCATAGAATATTTGGGATGGGCCGTCATCAGTTCATCAAACACCTTTTCGGCCTCCTTAAAATCTTTTTTCTGAATATTGGCTACTGCCATATTCACCAACATCTGGCGGTCTTCCGCCTTAAACTCCAAACCTTTCCTGTAGTCTTCTATTGCTTCGTCAAATTTCTCCTGACTCTGACGGGCAATACCACGTGCGTAATATGCCTGTACCAGGAAAGGGTTCCGTTCAAGACAAAGCGTACAGTCTTCTTCAGCTCCTTTATAATCATCCAAATTGATTTTTGCCACAGCACGGTAGAAATATGGTTCGGCCAACCAAGGTTTTGATTTGATAACCTGATTGAAATATTGTATCGAAAGAACATAGTCCTCAAAATACAAGGCGTTGCGCCCGATAGTCAACACACGATCCGTATTGATTTGTGCAAACATGGCTAACGAACACAGCTGGAATATAAATAAAAGAATCGCTTTCTTCATCTATTACAAAAATATTCAACATTGATCGGTCGCAAAAGTAAGTAAATAATCTTAGCCATTAAAACCAATCTATAAAAAAAGCTTTCACAGACTGTAAAACAGTGTGAAAGCTTTCTATATTTACTTATTTCAGCTATTTACTTCGGCTGAATCTTAACCATCAAATGGTCTTTTGGGATCTTATCTCCTTCCGTTACACCCAGCTCGACAATCGTTCCGGCAACGGGAGCGACCACCCGGTTGTACATCTTCATCGCCTGGTGGATCAAAAGCAACTGGCCGGCTTCGACTTCCTGCCCTTGCTGTACTTCCACTTTAACGATCGTTCCAGGAAGATGAGAAATCACATCACCGACAAAGGGCTTATGCCACATTTTACGGTTCTTATATTTTGCAGTCAGCGTCGTCTTGTATTTGCGGGCCGTTACTACAAAATCCACATATTCGTTATCTTTTTCTTTCTTTTCCATATTCAAAAGTTTTTACGGCGTTAATTAGAACGGAGGCAATCCGTGCTTCTTAGCCGGTCTGTATTCTTCTTTCAATACAGAAAGTTTAAGCGCGTGAAGCAACAATGAACGTGTTTCTTTCGGCTCGATAACAGAATCGATGAACCCTTTGGACGCAGCCACATAAGGATTTGCAAACTTCTCGATATATTCCTTCACCTTTTCCTGGCGCATTGCATTCTGGTCTTCGGCTTCCATGATCTCCTTGCGGAATATAATGTTGGCCGCACCTTCCGGTCCCATCACCGCAATTTCTGCACTCGGCCATGCAAACATAAAGTCCGCCCCTAAGTGACGAGAGTTCATGGCGATATAACCGCCACCATAAGCCTTACGCAGGATAACCGTAATCTTGGGAACCGTCGCTTCGGAATAAGCATACAATACCTTCGCACCATGGCGGATCACACCGGCATGTTCCTGGTCGACGCCCGGCAAATAGCCCGGCATATCTTCCAACGTGATAATAGGAATATTGAAAGAATCGCAGAAACGGATAAAACGTGCAGCTTTATCGGCACTGTCGCAATCCAATACACCTGCCAACACCATCGGCTGATTAGCAACGAAACCGACAGTTTCACCACCCATGCGGCCAAAACCGATCACAATGTTGGCTGCCCACAACTCCTGTACTTCCAAGAAGTCGGAATCATCCACGATACATTTGATAACGTTACGAACATCGTACGGCTGTTTCGGATCTGCCGGAACCACATCTTCGATGTTCATTACCGCAGCGGGTTCCTTCGACTCTACCACTTTAGCACGTTCCTGGTTATTCCAGGGGATAAAACTAACCAGACGTTTAACTTGCTCGAAACACTCCTGCTCGCTCTGTGCGTAGAAATGAGCATTACCAGTTGTTTCCGCATGGACACGTGCACCACCCAGATCTTCCATAGAAATATCTTCGCCCAACACGGTCTTGATCACATTCGGACCTGTAATAAACATCTTGGAGATATTCTCTACTACAAATACGAAGTCCGTTAAAGCCGGAGAATATACGGCTCCACCGGCACAAGGTCCCAGGATCAACGAGATCTGAGGAATAACACCGGAAGCAATTGTATTGCGATAGAATATTTCACCATAACCCGCCAATGCACCTACACCTTCTTGGATACGTGCACCACCTGAGTCGTTGATACCAATAATCGGACATTTCATTTTCAGAGCATGATCCATGATCTTCGTGATCTTACGTGCATGCTGCAAGCCCAGCGAACCACCGGCAACCGTAAAGTCCTGCGCATAGATGCAAACCGGGGCACCAAAGATCGTACCCGTACCGGTAACCACACCATCACCTGGTAAATCTTTCTTATCCATGCCGAAATCACGACCATCGTGCTTCACGAACAGGTCATATTCATGGAAAGAATTCTTGTCCAACAAGGATAGAATACGATCACGGGCAGTCAGTTTACCCATCGCGATCTGCTTTTCGATAGCAGCTTCACCTCCACCCATCTCAACGACGGCTTTCTTTTCCCTGAGGGCCTGAATGTTTTTACTTAAATCTGTCATACTGATTAGTTAATAGAGTTCTTATTACTTACCAACCGCTTTTGCTTTATAGGAGCAACGGGCTGTACCTTTAATAATACTATTTAGTTTGCTTTTATTCAACTGACGGCGGATTCCTGAAATATTATCTATGAATACATGGCCTTCCAAGTGTTCACACTCATGCTGCACAACACGTGCAGCAAACCCCTCTACCGTTTCTTCATGTTCCTTCAAGTCTTCATCCAGATATTTCACACGTACTTTTGCTGAACGGGCTACTTTCTCATGCACTCCCGGCAGGCTCAGACAACCTTCCTCCATCGAAACCTCTTCTTCACTTTTTTCAAGGAAAACAGGATTGATCATCGCACGCTTGAAGCCTTTGCATTCAGGAAAATCATCTCCCATCACGTCAGCGTCAATTACCAAAAGACGCAATGACAAACCGACCTGCGGAGCGGCCAGCCCCACACCATCGGCATTGTACATCGTTTCGAACATATTGGCTACCAATTGTTTCAGATCCGGATAGTCCATCGGAACCTCTTCAGCCTCTTTTCTCAGCACGGGCTGTCCATATAAATATACTGGTAAAATCATAACTTTTATAACTGATATTTCTTATTTTCCAAATATGACTGCAAGATAATAACCGCACTGATCTCGTCTACCAATCCTTTATCTTGCCTTTTCTTTTTCTTCAATCCTCCGTCCAGCATTGCCTTATGTGCCAAAACGGAAGTAAATCGTTCATCGTAATACTCTACCGGAATATCCGGAATGGTCCGCTTCAGATGTGTTACAAAGGCTTCCACGTATCTCATATTTTCAGAAAGTTCGTTGTTCATCTGCTTTGGAAGCCCGACTACAAACCGTTCAACGGGTTCGCGCGAAACATAATCAGCCAGAAACCTTGTAAGTTCACCGCTCGGCACAGTTGTCAGTCCGTTTGCAATCATCTGCAAGGTATCTGTGACCGCCAGACCGGTACGTTTCCGGCCATAATCAATTGCTATAATCCTTCCCATCGGGCACAAAGATAACATAAATTCAGTTTCCAATTACACATATATACAAAAAGTGTGCAATTTAATACTTAGTATGCATTCTTTTCTCCCTTGAACATATTGATAACCGTTACAACTATAATCTTAAGATCCAAGAAGAAAGACCAATTCTCGATATACCAGACATCTCGCTTCACACGTCCTTCCATTTGTTCCAACGTTTTCGTTTCTCCTCTGTAGCCTGTTACCTGTGCCCAACCTGTCACCCCCGGTTTAACCAAGTGGCGAACCATATACTTGTCAATCAACGCAGAGTATTGCTCTGTATGTTTCAGCATATGGGGACGCGGTCCTACAACTGACATTTCCCCCCTCAACACATTAATAAACTGGGGAAATTCATCCAAATTAGTCCGCCGAAGAAAATCTCCGACCTTTGTTTTACGCGGGTCGTCCTTCACAGCCTGCAAGGAATCAGCCTGCGCGTTAACCTTCATCGTGCGAAACTTATAACACCTGAAATCCTGTCCGTACAGTCCCGTTCTCTTTTGCTTAAATAAGATCGGTCCCGGAGAACTCAGCTTGATCATGATACCAACCACAATATATAATATCGGGAATATAGTTACCAGAATTACAGTTGAAAAAAGAATATCAAACGCACGTTTCAATGCTCGATTGTAAGCTGCCTGTAAAGGCTCGCGGCGAACGGTCATCAAAGGGATGGACTCCAAAACATCCATCACAAGACTCTTCTTCAAATTTCGATAAAATTCCGGCACAATATAAAAACGGATCATGTGCTTCTCCGCAAAATTCAACAAACGCACAATCTTCTCATCATTCGTACCCGGTAAAGTACAGTAGATTTCATCCACATCATTTGCCAGCACAAAATTCTCTACCTCATTCGTCATTCCCAAGTAATTCGGCAAAACCGATTTCAAGGACTGATTATCATCAAAGAATCCCAAGATATTGAAACCATACGACAAATCATCCTTCATTACCTTATATAATTCCATCCCATTTTTTCCTGCTCCAACAATTACGATCTTTTTAAAATTATACCCTTTCCGACGATACATTTTCAATGTTACACGCACAATAACACGCCACAAAGAAAATACTACAAGCGTAACAGCGTAATAAACCAATAAGAAAGTTGCCAACACATCTCCAACATTCAAAAAAATCAGACAAGTGGCAAATAAAAAGAACATAATCGTAACCAAAAAGAATGCTCTTTGCACAATTTTATCGATAAAGACAATGGACAGATGCAACCGCAAAGGAACAAAATAAAGGGAAAAGAAATAACAAAAATTCAACAAAAGCACCACTTCTCGCAAGCTTCCAGTAATAGCTAACGTATGAATACTATTCAATCCATAATAGACAATAAAAAAGAGAATATTCAGAACGATCAGATCTCCGATGCCTATCAGCCATTGAATAAGATAACCATATTTTTTATTTGACTCCATAACAACGCGCTAAAATCATGCAAAAATAAGCATTATTTCCGAGCAAAAAAAAGGCTGCACACGATTATGTACAGCCTTTCGGGATATAATTAAAAATTAATTATTTGCAGACATGATAACAACGCGGTTCCAATTGTTTTCATTGTACGGTTGAACGTCAGAACCCTTCCATTCGATTGTGATCTGGCTAGAAGAGATACCGTATTTATCAATAAGTTCCTTGGCAACGGCTCTTGCACGTTTTTCGGAAAGCTGCATATTGTAAGAACCTGTACCTGTTTTCTTATCAGCATAGCCGATAACCTTGATAGGCACATTGTTTTCTTTCATAAACTGTGCAGTATTGAAGATGCTAACCTGCTGGTTCTTGTCGATCTTAGCGCTATTGATACGGAAGTATACCACATTATCTACATAGTTGTTAACAACGTTAGTTACAACTTCTTCACATTCAGGACAAGAAACCGGACGTTTACTCAATTCGTCGTTTTCAGCACGCAAAGCGTTGATCTGACCATTCAGGTCGTTCAACAATGCATAATCCATCGGCTCCAACACTTCGAAATCTGTCTTACCCAGTTTGAATGTCAAACCAGCGCTCAACTGTCCGATACCGTCAGTCAGGTGGTACATAGAAACACGGTTAAACTGTTCGTTCAACAATGAACCCTGAACTTCTACGTTCAAATCTACACGTTTGCTCAAACGGAACGCAGTCAGGATACCGAAATTCACCGTTGGAGATTCTGTTCTTGCAATACCTCTGTTATCATCGGAGTTTTTGAAACGCTGTGCGTAACCAAGACCTACCCAAGGAATCAAACGAAACACTTTCTTTTCGTTGTAAGGAGCCCAGAAATTAGTCACATCCCACAACAAATCAGCATGAGCAGCTGCATATTTATTGTGCTGCATAAATGTAGCACCTGTGTTTTCAAAACCATGCAACACACCACCATTCAACTGGAGACGCAGGGCTAAATACGGATTAAACCATTTACCGACAGAGAACTGAGGAGCGAAATTCAAACGATTCTTAAAATCGGCTTCACTGTTCTGATCACCAAATAAAACACTCGCGCCACCAGCAATAGAGATAAACCAGTTGTCGCCTGCTTTGTTCTTTTTGAAGTTTGTCTTATAACCCGCTTCGTTACTAAATCCAACCTGCGGTTTATATTCCTGTGCTGCCACAGAGAATACAAAACCTGATAACAAAGCTAAAAGTAAAACCTTAGTCTTCATATTTTCAACATTTTAATTAAACAATCAATTACCTATAATCTTGCTCAAACATATTGCAAAATTAACTCTTTTTCTAATTATAACAAATAAAAACAATAAAAGTTCGATTCTACTCAAAATAATTCAATACTTCATAGCCACCTTCTTTTAGATACGATTCTTTCTTCATCAATTTTATATCATTCAACATCATATCCTCTATCAAAGAGGCCAAATCGTACTTTGGTTCCCATCCCAAACGGGTACGCGCCTTCGTCGCATCGCCGATCAATAAATCGACTTCAGTCGGACGGAAATACTGAGGATCAACACCTACAACTTCATCTCCAATCCGTTTCCTGAAATTATCGAGATAAACCTCACCGACTCTTTCAATAAACACTTTTTCGTCAATATAGTTTAAGACAGCCACCTCATTAACATTCTCTCCTTTGAAAATAATTTCCACGCCTATCTCGGCGAACGCCATCCTCAAGAAATCACGAATAGTTGTCGTAATCCCCGTCGCAATGACATAATCGGACGGTTCATCCTGCTGGAGGATTGCATACATTGCGCGGACATAATCTTTTGCATGTCCCCAATCACGTTTGGAAGAAAGATTCCCCATATAAACTTTTTTCTGCATGCCTAAAGCAATACGGGAGACAGCCCGCGTCACCTTACGAGTCACGAAGGTTTCTCCCCTCAGAGGAGATTCATGGTTGAACAAAATACCGTTCGACGCATGCATTTTATAAGCTTCACGATAGTTCACCGTTATCCAATAACCGTAAAGTTTGGCTACGGCATACGGACTTCTCGGATAAAAAGGAGTCGTTTCTTTCTGCGGAACTTCCTGCACCAAACCATAAAGTTCGGATGTAGAAGCTTGATAAATGCGCGTCTTGGGGATCAAATTCAGCAGACGAACTGCTTCTAAGATACGCAAAACTCCCAGACCATCGGCATTAGCCGTATATTCGGGTGTATCAAAACTCACTTTCACATGACTCATAGCCGCCAGATTATAAATTTCATCCGGCTGGATCTCACCGATGATGCGAGTCAGGTTCAAACTGTCGGTCAGGTCACCATAATGTAGGATCAAGTTACGATTTTCCACATGCGGGTCCTGATAAAGATGGTCGATACGATCCGTGTTAAACATGGACGACCGGCGTTTGATACCATGCACTATATATCCTTTCTTGATCAGATATTCGGCCAGATAAGCCCCATCTTGGCCTGTTATTCCTGTTATTAAAGCAACTTTACTCATCGTTGTTAAACGGAAGACGCAACAACCTCCCTATTTTTAATTTTTTAATTTTCAATTCTTAATTCTCCAAGTACCAACTATAAAGGCGTTCAACCCCTTCGTCTATCTCAATCGTATGATGCCAGCCCAAAGCATGCAACTTCGTGACATCCGTCAGTTTGCGCATCGTCCCGTCCGGTTTAGACGAATCAAATACGATCTCACCTGTAAACCCTACCTTTTCTCGGATTAGGGAAGCCACTTCACAAATAGAAAGTTCTTTTCCAGTACCTATATTAATATGCGTATTTCGGATATCGCCGGTAGCAGGACGGAGATCGGCAAAATCGACCTTCTCCATCACATAGACGGAAGCATCTGCCATCTCCTCGCTCCAAAGAAACTCACGAAGCGGTTTGCCTGTTCCCCACAACTCCACTTTACCAGGATAAATACCGTACTTGGCAAGAATATCCAATATTTCGGATTCAGAAGTACCGCCGGATATATTTTCAACCGAACGCGCATTCAGATCTTTCCGGACAGCCTCCCAATCTCCTTCGGAAAGACATTTACCCAAATGTACTTTGCGAATCATGGCAGGCAGCACATGCGAAGTCTCCAGGTTAAAATTATCATTCGGGCCATACAGGTTGGTCGGCATTACTGCGATATAGTTAGTTCCGTATTGCAAGTTATAACTCTCACACATCTTGATCCCGGCTATCTTAGCTATCGCGTAGGGTTCATTCGTATATTCGAGTGGCGAAGTGAGCAAGCAATCCTCCGGCATCGGCTGCGGAGCATTTCCCGGATAAATACAAGTACTTCCCAAAAACAGAAGTTTCTTTACGTTATTCAGATAAGAAGCATGAATCACATTGTTCTGAATCATAAGATTCTCGTAAATAAAGTCAGCCCGGTAGCGGCTGTTTGCCACAATCCCTCCGACATGGGCTGCTGCCAGGAACACATATTCCGGCTTCTCTGCGGCAAAGAAATCATGAACGGCCTGCTGATCGGTCAAATCCAATTCCGCATGCGTACGCAGGACGAAGTTCGTGTAACCTTTTGCCTTCAGATTCTTCAGAATAGCAGAACCGACCAGTCCCCGATGGCCTGCTACAAATATTTTACTATCCTTATTCATTCTCTCTTTTTATCAAATTCAGCAGATATTGTCCATACTGGTTCTTCAACATCGGAGCGGCAACTTGCCTCAACCGTTCTGCATCGATCCAACCATTCCGATAAGCAACTTCTTCCAAGCAAGCTATTTTCAACCCTTGTCGTTTCTCTATCACCTCAACGAAGGTGGAGGCTTCAGAAAGAGAATCGTGCGTACCGGTGTCAAGCCATGCAAAACCGCGCCCTAAGAGCTGAACTTTCAAATTCCCATCCTTCAGGAATTCCTGGTTGACAGTCGTAATCTCCAGTTCTCCGCGGGCGGAAGGTTTAATCTGCTTGGCAACTTCCACCACTTTGTTCGGATAGAAATAAAGACCGACAACTGCATAATTCGATTTCGGGCATGCTGGTTTTTCTTCAATGCTCAACACATTTCCTGCCTCATCGAATTCGGCCACGCCATAGCGCTCCGGATCATTGACGTAGTAACCGAAGACGGTCGCTTTTTGTTCGTTTTCCACATTAGCTACGGCCCTTTTTAACATTGCGGTGAAACTCTGTCCGTAAAAGATATTGTCGCCCAAGACCAGACAAACGGAATCATTTCCAATAAACTCCTCCCCAATTAAAAAAGCTTGTGCCAATCCGTCCGGTGAAGGTTGTTCGGCATACTCGAAACGGACACCATAATCGGAACCATCCCCTAACAGACGACGAAAACCGGGAAGATCCTGCGGTGTGGAAATCACCAATATTTCACGTATTCCTGCCAGCATCAACACAGACACCGGATAATAGATCATCGGTTTATCATAAATAGGCAATAACTGTTTTGAAACCCCTTTGGTTATCGGATACAAACGCGTACCGGACCCTCCTGCTAAAACAATACCTTTCATAATCTTCTATGATTTACGATTTATGATTCCGGAATCATGCATCAATGATAAATCATACATCCAAAATCATAAATTCTTAATAAATATAACGGATGGCAAATGTATTAAAAATAATTCACTTTACCGGCTCGGTGAAACTTTTCTTTCCAAAGGTTTGTTACAAAGTAGATTTCAAAATAATTAAAAAACGAATTTATTATGAAGACTTTTATTGACACAATCAACTTCGGAGTAAAAAACTGGTGGGTTTCCCTGCTGTTGGGCCTGCTTTATATCCTCATCGCAATCTGCCTGATGTTCACACCGCTGGCAAGCTATGTCGCACTGAGTGTTTTGTTTAGTGTATCCATGTTTGTCAGCGGCACGTTGGAAATTCTTTTTGCCGTCACCAATAGAAAGAATATTTCCAGTTGGGGCTGGTATCTGGCAAGCGGTATCATCGACCTAATCTTAGGTATCTACCTGATGGCCAATATCGGCCTGAGCATGGCAGTGCTGCCTTTCATCGTCGCTTTCTGGCTGATGTTCCGCGGTTTCGCTTCAACCGGCTACGCTATGGACCTGAAACGCTACGGGACACGCAACTGGGGCTGGTATATGGCTTTCGGCGTACTGGCAATCCTTTGCAGTATCGGCATTATCTGGCAACCAGGTCTTGGAGCGTTATCCCTTGTCTATATGATCGCGTACACTTTGCTGATCATCGGCATCTTCCGGGTTATGCTTTCCTTCGAACTGAAGAGCTTGCACAAACGGAACAAAGAATACAACGAATAAATCGTATGCTTTTCTCAGCAGTTTCCAATCCATGAGAATACTTCCTCACCGGGGAGAGAATATATTCTCATCCGTATGAGAAAAGATTATCATTACGACGAGAAAAGATTGTCATCCTTATGAGAAAAAGCCCCTCATAAGACGAAAATCTTTTCTCGTTGTAGCTTTATGATTATTCGCTGACCATCTTCCGCTTAATGAATACGGCCTTACACTCAGCACAGTCCTTCCGGCAGTTCACTTTGGATACGACAACGGCGGCCGGTCGACCATACGCAAGGTAACCTGCTGCTCAGAGGAGGCCCCGACAAAACCTAAGCCACCCGATACGTTTTGAGGAACGATGACCGGTTCCATAAAGGTTTCGTTATAATCTTCCGAATTCAGACAGTTCATCGCACGCAAATAACGATAATAAGGTTGTGATATGCTCAATAAGCGGACTGTAACATCCAAGTAAAAATGATCTTTTCCATTTGATTCGCTAATATGCGGAACAGAGGTGTAGATCTTAAGGGTATACGAACCATTTTCAAAACGGCCATCCGTGAAAACATTGCTAAGATTACGAATAGTCCAATCCAAAATGCCGAATTTGTCATCATCGGCAGTCGTAAGATGCCCATCGGTCAACACAATATCCTCCTGGTTGATAATTTCGGGATAAGAGGAAAAGGGACCGTATTTGATACCTGTTTCCGAAGAAATCCTGTATGTATTTTCTTCGATAATAAGACGGTAATAATTTTTCTCGTTCGGACGGTCATGTATCGTTATTTTGTATCGCATACAATCCATCATGCTGGAACCACCCCTCAATTGCGTACGGAGCGTATCTACACGGATAGTTTCCTCGATCGGAAAAGGGATCTCCACCTCGCAGCCAGCCTGGTATTGCCCGTCTTCGGCTGTCGCTTCAAAGCGGATACGGTCACCGGGACGAAAAGATGTTTTCAACGTACAATTAGGATCATCGAAAGAACCATAGACCTTCTCCACCTCTGCCGTCTCGGTCTTTTGACCGTTGACATATACTACAATGGAACCATTGGAAACACAATCCGCTTGCTGTTTATCGGTATCGATCATACGCAGAGACACTCCGTTTTCTTTCTTTCCAGCTTCAAGAAAAGCATTCATCAGAAGCTGTGGGACCTGCGGCTTGTTCATATATGGAAGCTCATTCTCACAACCCGGGAACAGCATGGAAACCAGTATGAATAATATAAATAAATTCTTTTTCATAATTCTACTCCTCTTTATTAAAACCGGTATGTATAGGTAATCGATGGAACACAAGGCAGAAGCGTTTGCTTTATCAGCCTCGTTTTCCGCTTCCAGGTCGTCTCATGGCTACCATCCGGCTTAATATGCTCTACTCCGATATATTCTTCTTCTTTATAGATAAGATTCGGAGTCATGGCATTATAGGCGTTATAGACCGAAATATTCCAAGTCTGCATGCCGTGGCGCAATTTCTTATGGAAATTGATGCTCAGATTCAACCGGTGGCTGACAGGAAGGCGATAATTGTTTCGACGGGAAATGTAATCAATCAAGTTACCAGATGCCGTCCCTGTACGCTGTTCGGCAACCGTAGCCGTTCCGCCCGTATTAAAAATCCAAGTGATCCCTATATCCGTTTTCTTGCTGAAAGTATGGTTTACACAGAGGTTGATGTTGTGGCGGCGATCGTATTTATAAGGAAAACGTTCGCCGTTGTTGACCGTCCCGTCCTTGAACTGGCGATCACTCTTGGCGATCGTATACCCCAACCATCCTGTCGTTTTACCGATCGTCTTCTGGGCTAAAATCTCCAAGCCGAAAGAACGGCCACGTCCCATCTCCACCTTCTCCTGCCATCCGCCGGATGATCCGAAAAAGGTAGCGCCATCCTGGTATTCCAATACATTATGCATATCTTTATAATAGCTTTCTAGAGAGAACTCCCATCCTTCCACACCGGTATAATAACCACCGACAGCATACTGGTAGGAGCGCATCGGACGGATGTTTTTAGTAACCGGAACCCATAAATCGATCGGCAACGAAATCGGCGAGGATGACAGCAGGTGTACATACTGTTCCATTTGTGTAAAAGAAGCCTTTGCCGCAAAACCGTCATGAAAGCGATAACGCGCAGAAAGACGAGGCTGTGCCGACAGATAGCCTTTCCCTTGTGTGGAAAACAAGGAAAGATGAATGCCGACATTCAGGCTCAGACGGTCGCTGATATCGGCATTGTCTTCGGCATAAAACGAAAACTCGTGCCCGTGCAAATAGCTGTTCGAGGAATCGTTGTAGACGGTATCCTGTGCCGTCTGCCCGTCTACAGCTTCTTTCACACGCGAGGTCGTCACCTCCGGTCGGAAGGTATGATACAGATAAGAAACACCGAACTTGACATGATGGTCAGGGACGGGCATATAATCGAAGTTCGTATGAAAACTCCAATCGTGTATACCGGAACGGTAATCGGAATTATAGACATACGATTCGTTTTTATCCGTTATCAGATTGCCGTTTTTATCCGTCTCGATGATGTCTTTCCGGTAAGCGTCCGCCATGCTCATCTGATAGTGGTTGTATGCCACGGTCGTATTGCTGAATAATTTACTGTTGAAGACATAATTCCACCGTCCGGCGGCAATCGTGTTTCCCCAGTTGAAATCGATCCGGCTGTTGTAGAAATACATACGCGACCCATTCGAATAGGCGTCATATTCCTTATCCTGCTTGTAGTCATAATGGTCTTTTCCTTTGTAGAAACTGAGGAACAGGCGGCTGCGGTCGGAAAACTTATGGTTCACCTTTGCATTGATATCATAAAAATAGTAATTGAATTTCTTGTCCTCCGGCAGAAACGGCCTTGCCACCAGGTCGAGATAAGTGCGGCGGCCGGTCAGGCAAAAGGAGGTTTTATCTTTCAAGATCGGACCTTCGAAGTGTAGCTTACTGGTCAACAGGCCAATGCTGACCGTACCGTGATAATTCTGCATATCGCCGTCGTTTGTCCGGATATCCACGATAGAAGACAGACGGCCGCCATAACGGGCTGGAAATGAACCTTTGAAAAGCGTGACCTTTTTCATGGCTTCCGGAGTGAAGATGGAAAACACGCCCAACATATGGTCGGCATTATAGATGGGGATACCATCCAGAAGGATCAAGTTCTGATCCGGTCCGCCACCCCGTACATACAACCCGCTGAAACCTTCCGTTCCAGCCTGTACGCCAGGCATCAACTGGATTGTTTTGAGAATATCGGCCTCTCCTAAGATGGCCGGAGTATTCTTGATCTGCGTCATCGGGATGTCTAACGTACCCATACCCGTTGCCCGAATGCCTGTCTCTTTTTTGTCGGAAAGAACGATGATTTCCGACAACTGGTTATTGGTCTGCAAACGGATGTTCATTACAGTATCCCGACTTAACAGAAAACGGCAATGCTTGGTTTCATATCCTAAATACGAAAAGAAAAGTCCAGTCTCTCCTTCCGGCAAGGTCAAGCTGTAAAACCCGAAAGGGTTCGTCGAAGTCCCGGCATGACAGCTGGATTCCAAAATATTTGCACCAATCAGCGTTTCTGACGATATGGAATCGGTAATATATCCGCTGACCGTATATTTACGGGAAACAGGACGCTCTCCTAACAAGATGTGTGTGCCGGAGATTTTAAACGTTATCGCTTCCTGACCAAATGCATATTGCAGGATTTCCTCGATGGTCTTCTGACGGACATCAAGGGTAACAGGCTGCCGGAGCTGTACCTTTTCACCATAGATAAACGAGAAGCCGGTGGAGTCCTCTAACTGGCGGACAAAAGTGTCCAGTGTTGCCTTCCGGACCTGGAAGTCCAGACGCGCCGCCCGGTCTTGTGCAGCGAGCGGCGCAATTCTGAAAACTATCCATAATAGAAGAATAAGCCGGGCGAACCGGCGGAGACAATATAGGTAATAATTCATGACTTAGTTAAGTTTAGAATGAATCAAGATCGTATCATTTGTCTTTGAATAACTGAAATTACCGGCTGGCTGGAGCAGATCGAGCATCTGATCCAAGCTCTCACCTTCAGTAAAATGCGCCCTGATACGAAAATCCTTTATATCTTCATCCGTAATTTTGATTTTCACATGAAAAGCATTCGACAACTCTCGTGCAATCTCCTGCAACGGCAGATAATCAAAATGAAAATGGCCGTCGCGCCAACCGGTAGCCGTATTATTTTCTTTTGTTTTTTCTTCCTGTAGTGTTTTATCTGCTCGATTATAAATCGCGCTTTCTCCGGGAGAAAGCGTAATCCGGCTGGAAACAGCCGGCGCATTGACAGCGACAGAACCTTCCAACAAAGTTGTCTTCACCTCTGCATCTCCGGGATAGGCTTCAACATTAAAATGTGTTCCGAGCACTTCGACCTCGACTGGGTCCGCTTTCACAACAAAGGGATGCCGGGCATCTTTCTCCACTTCGAAATAAGCTTCTCCCTGTAATTGTACTTCCCTCCTATCCTCCTTGAAACGATCCGGGTAAGTCAAAGAGGAATAGCGGTTCAGCGTCACCTTCGTCTGGTCCGGCAAAGTAATTACCGATATGGCTGCACCGGCTGAAACAGTTTGCATCGCTACCGGCTTCCAATAATCATAGATGAACCAACTTGCAAAGCAAAGCAGGACGGATGCAGCAACGACTCCCGCCAGACGGAACAGTCTCAGCCTCTTTGTCCGGGGAGGAACGAGCCGCCTCTCCAACAATTTCCAACTTTCGGAAGCGGAATAGCGCCCACGAGGTGAACGTGTGGAGGCGACAAGCTTGTCCAGTGTCTTTTCTATATGATCGTGTGAAGGTTCCATGCTTTTCTCTTCTACATTTTAGAGATAAAGACAGGATTAGGTAAAAAACTCACTACTCACTTCTATTAAAATAATGTTAATTATCTCACTTCCTCTATTTGTCAGCCAACAGAGCTTCCCCTAATACCCGATCAAGTATCACCTTCTTTTTTTACATAACCACACGGAAACGCGACCTCTCCTCCAGTATCATTTTGTTATCTTCATAGGGACAAAACAAGATAGATAGAAACGTTAAAAAATATCACCCGCCAGTGTAATTTCCAAAACATGCCCTACTAATCCTATTTTGACGGGGTAGTAGTGACATTTTGATAAATCATAAGAAGCCTATCCCCTCAAACAAGAAATTTGAAATAGCAGGGAGAGGGACAACTGAGACTGCCATACAAAAGTTCTATGATTATATAACAAAAAAACAGCCGAATTATTTGCAGTTTGTCAGAGAATGCATATATTTGCTGCCGTAATAACAACAAAAGTCATGAGAACAATTATAGTAAATACATATTGGTGGTGGCGCTCTTTACAACTCATAAGGTCGTAAGGAACCAGTCCTCATGTATATACTATCATGATATAATAAAAGGTCTGTCGCACTTGCGGCAGGCCTTTTTTCGTTTAGGGCAATTACCAAGATTCGAAAAGACAAAAAATAAATAATAACAGATAGAACGATGAAAACGTATCAAGTTGACGAAAATGGGTATTATGGTGAGTTTGGAGGAGCATATGTGCCCGAAATACTTCACCAATGTGTGGAAAACTTGCAGAAGAAGTATCTGGAAGTATTGGAAAGCGACAGTTTCAAGAAAGAATTCAACCAGTTACTTCGGGACTATGTCGGCCGCCCTTCTCCTCTCTATCAAGCAAAAAGGCTGAGTGAGATGTATGGCTGCAAGATATATCTGAAACGTGAAGACCTGAACCATACCGGCGCTCATAAGATCAACAACACGATCGGACAGATCTTGTTGGCCCGCCGGATGGGAAAAACCCGTATCATAGCCGAGACGGGAGCCGGACAGCACGGCGTGGCAACCGCTACTGTCTGTGCGTTGATGAATATGGAATGTATCGTTTATATGGGCAAGACGGATGTGGAACGCCAACATGCAAACGTGCAGAAGATGGAGATGTTGGGCGCGACGGTCGTCCCCGTAACTTCTGGCAATATGACACTGAAAGATGCGACCAATGAAGCGATCCGCGACTGGTGCTGCCATCCTTCCGACACATATTACATCATCGGGTCGACAGTCGGCCCTCATCCTTATCCGGATATGGTGGCACGTTTGCAATCCGTTATCAGCGAAGAGATTAAAAAGCAGTTGTCGGAGCAGGAAGGACGTGACTATCCGGATTATCTGATCGCCTGTGTAGGTGGCGGAAGCAACGCTGCCGGAACGATCTATCATTTTATTGATGATGAACGGGTAAAAATCGTTCTTGCCGAAGCGGGCGGTTTGGGATTACGACCGGACAAAGCGCAGCAACCATCCAATTAGGCAAGAAAGGTATCATACATGGAGCGCGCACATTAGTGATGCAAAACGAGGACGGGCAAATCGAAGAGCCTTATTCCATCTCTGCCGGACTGGACTATCCGGGTATCGGACCGATCCACGCCAACCTGTCAGAAACTCACCGGGCTACGATTCTTGCCGTCAATGATGACGAAGCGCTAGATGCGGCTTTTTGCCTGACGCGCATCGAGGGAATTATTCCGGCACTTGAAAGTGCGCATGCATTAGGGGCGTTGCCTAAGATAAAATTCAAACCGGAAGATGTCGTTGTCCTGACGGTATCGGGCCGGGGAGATAAGGATATGGAGACTTATATTAAGTATAAATTGAAAAACGAGAAGTGAAAAGTGAGAGTCAGGAAGTTCTTCCTATAATCAGTTTTATAATCATCAATTGTCGATCATAATGGACTATACATTTAAAACAATAAGCAGGAAGGTTCTCAGTGACCTTCATACACCTGTCAGTATCTACTTGAAGGTACGGGACGTTTATCCGAAATCGGCGTTGTTGGAAAGTTCCGATTTTCATGGGAATGAAAACAGTCTTTCTTACATCGCGCTTTGTCCGCTGGCAAGTATCGGAATCAATAACGGGGAATGCACCGCTGTTTTTCCTGATGGAAAAAGCGAGGTTACGGCATTGACCGGAACATTCAATGTGGCGGAGGCCATGAATGCGTTTTTGAAGCGTTTCTCGATCGAAGGACCTGACAGGAAAGTATGCGGACTGTTCGGATATACGGCTTTCGATGCCGTGCGTTACTTTGAGAACATCCCGGTGATGGAAGCGCACCATGAAGAAAACGATGCTCCCGACATGCTCTACATATTATATAAGTATGTACTTGTCTTCAACCACTTCAAAAATGAACTGACGCTCGTTGAGCTGATGCAATCCGGCGAAAACTCCGGTTTGCAAGAGATAGAGACCTTGATAAAAAACCGGAACTATGCTTCTTATAACTTCCAGGCTACCGGCCCTGAGACATCGCCTGTCAGCGGGGAAGAATATAAAGCAATGGTGCGCGAAGGCATCCGTCATTGTCTCCGTGGAGACGTTTTCCAGATCGTGCTGAGCCGCCGGTTCGAACAACCGTTCAAAGGAGACGACTTCAAGGTTTATCGGGCTCTCCGGAGCATCAATCCCTCTCCCTATCTGTTTTACTTCGACTTCGGAGGATTCCGTATCTTCGGCTCTTCACCTGAAACGCACTGCAAGGTAGCCGACGGACATGCAAGCATCGACCCGATTGCAGGCACGGCTTTCCGCACGGGAGACGTTGCATTGGACAGACAGCGTACCGAAGCTTTGCTTGCCGATCCGAAAGAGAATGCCGAGCATGTCATGCTGGTTGACCTTGCCCGTAACGACCTTTCGCGCAATGCGCATGACGTACAGGTCGATTTCTACAAGGAAGTGCAGTACTACAGTCATGTCATTCATCTGGTATCGCGTGTCAGCGGTGAGATCGATGCAGACAGCAATCCGATCAAGACCTATATAGATACATTCCCAGCTGGAACATTGAGCGGAGCGCCGAAGGTACGTGCCATGCAATTGATTACGGATATAGAAAAGCATAATCGGGGCGCTTATGGCGGTTGCATCGGGTTCATCGGCTTTGACGGCGACTTGAACCAGGCGATCACGATCCGTACATTCGTCAGCCGCGGAAACGTCCTGTACTATCAGGCAGGAGCCGGCATTGTCGCCAAAAGCAATGATGAACGGGAATTGCAGGAAGTCAATAACAAATTAGGCGCTTTGAAGAAAGCGATCGATCTGGCAACAACACTTATAAATTGAAAGTTGAAAATTAAAAGTTGAAAGTTTTTATGAAAGTATTACTGTTCGATAATTATGATTCCTTCACCTACAACTTGTTGCATATACTGAAGGAATTGGGTGCGGAAGTTGAAGTACATCGCAATGACAAGATTTCATTAGACGAAGTGGAACGTTTTGACAAGATCCTTTTGTCACCCGGTCCGGGCATTCCGGAGGAGGCAGGCATCTTGCTGCCGTTAATCCGCCGCTATGCGCCGACCAAGAGCATCTTAGGCGTCTGCCTCGGAGAGCAAGCCATCGGGCAAGCATTCGGTGCAACGCTTATCAACCTGGCGGATGTACATCACGGAGTCTGTTCGGATATACGGGTGACGGTGCCGGATGTGTTGTTTACGGGCTTGGAACCCGGTTTCCGTGCCGGCCGCTACCATTCGTGGGTCGTATCGAAAGAGAATTTCCCCGACTGCCTGGAGATCACGGCAGAGGATGTGGAAGAAGGACAGATCATGGCGCTTCACCATCGCGAATATGATGTTCGCGGCATCCAGTTTCACCCGGAATCCGTACTGACCCCCAAGGGAAAGGCAATCATACGGAACTGGCTGGGGATAAATTAAAAATTAAGAATTAAAAATTAAGGATGAAAGATATATTATATAGGTTATTCGAACATCAGTATTTGGGACGTGACGAAGCGCGGACGATTCTTCAGAATATTGCAGAAGGCAAGTATAATGATTCACAGATTGCCAGCTTGATAACGGTATATCTGATGCGTAATATCTCCGTAGAGGAATTGGCGGGTTTTCGGGAGGCATTGCTCGAAATGCGCGTCCCGGTAGATTTGTCGGAGTTTAAGCCGATCGATATTGTGGGGACGGGAGGCGACGGAAAGAATACGTTCAATATCAGCACGGCTTCCTGCTTTGTCGTAGCCGGTGCCGGATATAACGTCGTGAAACATGGGAACTATGGGGCGACCTCGGTCAGTGGCGCGAGCAACGTAATGGAGCAGCACGGTGTGAAGTTTACTGCCGATATCGACCGGTTGCGCCGTTCGATGGAATCCTGCCATATCGCCTATCTGCATGCGCCGTTGTTCAATCCGGCACTGAAGGCTGTGGCTCCGATACGGAAGAGTTTAGGAGTGCGCAGCTTCTTCAACATGCTCGGCCCGCTGGTCAATCCGGTAATGCCGACCTACCAGTTGTTAGGTGTGTACAACCTGCCATTGCTCAGGCTTTACAGCTATACCTATCAGGAGAGCGGAACGCGTTTTGCCGTTGTACATAGCCTCGACGGGTATGACGAAATCTCGCTGACAGCAGAATTTAAGGTAGCAATGCCGGAAAAAGAGAAGCTCTACACACCGGAAATGTTAGGTTTCTCCCGCACAACGGAAGCGGAACTGGATGGCGGTGAGACAGTCGCCGAAGCAGCCCGCATCTTTGACGATGTCCTGAATAACCGGGCGACTCCGGCACAAAAGAATTGCGTAATCGCCAACTCCGCTTTCGCCATCCAAGTCATCTGCCCGGAAAAGAGAATCTCAGAATGCCTGGAGGAAGCTCAAGAAGCATTGGAAAGTGGTAAAGCATTGCAGACATTCAATACGTTTATCAGTTTGAATGACAAATTACAATGAAACAACGAATATGAAAGATATATTACAAGATATTATAGCGAATAAGCGTATCGAAGTGGAGCGACAAAAACAAGCTGTCCGGTTGCAGACCTTACTGGGGATGGGCGGTGAACGACTCGAACATCCTGCCCGTTCCATGCGGGCGGCTCTCGCAGCATCTTCATCGGGCATCATTGCTGAGTTTAAGAGAAAAAGTCCTTCGAAAGGCTGGTTACATCCCGATGCAGCTATAGCTGATGTCTTGCCCGCCTATGAGAAGGGAGGCGCTTCCGCCTGTTCTGTCCTGACCGATTCGAACTTTTTCGGGGGGTCCTTAGGTGACCTTTGCAAAGCACGCAGCCTGGTGGGCCTGCCCTTATTGAGAAAAGACTTCATCATTGACGAATATCAACTCTATCAAGCACGCGTAATGGGTGCCGATGCCGTCCTGTTGATTGCCGCCTGCCTTACCCCAGAACAATGTCTTATGTTTGCGGAGTTAGCTCATACCCTCAACATGGAAGTACTGTTGGAAATCCATTCCAAAGAAGAACTTGACCACCTCAATCCATTTGTCGATATGTTGGGAGTGAATAACCGCAACCTCGGAACATTTCATACTGATGTGGAAAACTCCTTCCGTCTGGCAAAAGCGATGCAAACGGTCGCTCGTGAAAGAAATCTTTCTCCTTTGTTAGTATCAGAAAGCGGTATTTCGACCACAACCACCGTATCGAACCTCAGAGAAGCTGGTTTTCATGGATTCCTGATCGGAGAGACATTCATGAAAACCGATGTACCAGGCGACACTCTCGCACAATTCATAGGAAGATTATCATGATCATCAAAGTATGCGGAATGCGTGATCCCGAAAATATACGGGAAGTTGCAGCCTTAGGGGTTGACTGGATAGGACTGATATTTTTCGCGAGAAGCCCACGAAGAATAACTAACAATGGACAATTAACTATTGACAATGGCGGCAAGCGGTATTCCGATTGTCAATTGTCAATTATCAATTATCCATTAAAAAAGGTCGGTGTTTTTGTCAACACTTCCTTCGAAGAGTTGGTGGAAACAGCGGCATTTTTCCGACTCGATTACCTGCAACTGCACGGAAATGAAACACCGGAAGATTGCCATGCCTTGCAAAAGCGTGGTTACTCGCTAATCAAAGCATTTCAGATTGCAACAGCTTGCGATCTTGAACAAACTACCAATTATGAAGGGCGTGTCGATTACTTCCTCTTCGATACCAAATGCAATAGTTATGGAGGTTCCGGCAAACAATTCGATTGGTCCGTGCTCGAAGCCTACCGGGGAAAGACTCCTTTCCTGTTAAGCGGAGGCATCCGTCCGGAAAGTGCTGGGGCAATACGTTCTTTCCGGCATCCCCGCCTCGCCGGGATCGACCTGAACAGCGGATTCGAGATTGAACCGGGGCTGAAAGACATAGGAAAGCTAAAGGAGTTTTTAAAAGCAATTCAAAATCATAATTCATAAATCTGAAATCACAAATCAAAAGATGAACCGTATCACAAACTTATTCAACACAAAAAAGAACGGAATCCTTTCCGTCTTCTTTACCGCCGGATATCCGAACCTGGATGACACGAAGAAGATATTAAAAGAGTTAGAAAACAAAGGAATAGACATGGTAGAGATCGGTATTCCCTTCTCCGACCCGATGGCAGACGGCCCCGTGATCCAGGAAGCCTCTACTGCCGCGTTACGAAACGGGATGTCATTGCATGTTCTGTTCGAACAGTTAGAAGATATCCGTCAGGATGTGCATATCCCGATTATCCTGATGGGCTATCTGAATCCGATCATGCAATATGGTTTCGAAGCGTTCTGCCGGAAATGTGTGCAGACAGGAGTAGACGGCATGATCATCCCGGATCTGCCTTTTGCCGATTATATGGCGGATTATAAGGCCATCGTCGATCGATATGACCTCAAAATGATTATGCTCATCACACCCGAAACATCCGAAGAACGCATCCGCCTGATCGATGAACATACAAGCGGTTTCATCTATATGGTATCGAGCGCCTCCACTACCGGAGCGCAGCAAAGTTTCAACGAGCAGAAGCAGGCTTATTTCCACCGCATCAACGGGATGGGACTCCGGAATCCGCGCCTGGTCGGTTTCGGCATATCGAACAAAGCAACCTTCGATGCAGTAGCTATTAACTCATCAGGGGCTATTATAGGAAGCAAATTCATACAATTATTGAAAAGCGAACCGATCTCTGTCGCCGTCGATAAGTTACGGGCAGCCATTCAGGAGTGAAATGAACAGAAAAACAAACATTTTAAAACAGTCGTCCTCCAGCAAATAGGAAAAATACTTCTTTTTACCTTTTCGTTGAGGGACGGCAATAAATCAGACCTACCTCAAAGGACTGATAGATGTCGATATCCTGCCGCCCATGGATTGTCGCCGAATAAGCCGATTACTTTATCGGAAAGTTGTACCTGCAAATACCGATAGTGTAAAATAAACTGTGTCACGCATTATTTCTCAGTAGAAAACTCATCGGTCGGGGAACGGCCAGCGCCAAGGGGTGGGACCACCCGTCCCGACGAGCGAAAATTACAATAATTTAAATCGTTCTCCAAACTTTATGGCAAGTTGCTGTGAGATTGTAGCCCAATTGGCAAGTGGCATAGTCCACTTCTTCCGTATATTACGGTATGCAAGATAAACCAGTTTCTCAAGGGTTGTATCCGACGGGAACACGCCTTTGTTTTTTGTCACCTTACGGATCTGACGATGATACCCTTCAACAGTATTTGTTGTATATATGAGCTTACGAATAGCCGGAGTGTACTGGAAATATTCGGACAGCTTATCCCAATTCTCCTGCCAGGACCTGATAACGATAGGATACTGTTCGCCCCATTTTTCTTCCAGCTTAAGAAGTTCTTTTTCTGCCGATTCTTTATTTACAGCCTGATAAACGCATTTCAAATCCTTCAGGAATTCCTTTTGATTTTTGGAACCTACATATTTGATGGAATTACGAATCTGATGTACAACACAAAGCTGTACGGCTGTATTGGGATAAACACTTTGGATTGCTTCAGGAAAACCTTTCAAGCCGTCTATACAGGCTATAAGAATATCTTCAACTCCACGGTTCTGAAGATCTGTCAGTACACTAAGCCAGAAGTTTGCTCCCTCATTTCTTGATACATACATTCCGAGGAGCTCCTTATGTCCTTCCCGGTCAATACCCAGCACATTATATATTGCACGTGTAACAGCACAACCACATTCATCCGTTACCTTATAATGGATGGCATCCATCCAGACTATAGGATAGACAGAATCAAGCATACGTGATTTCCATGCCTTTATTTCCGGAAGTACACGGTCTGTAATGGAACTGATTGTATCTGCCGATACACGATTACCAAGATTCTCTTCCATCCACTCACTAATCTCACGTGTGCTATTACCAAGAGCATACAGGCCTATTATACGGTCTGCTACGCCTTCTGCAAGAATTGTCTCACGCTTTTTAATGAATTGTGGATCAAAACTTGAATTACGGTCACGGGGAGTGGATACGGTTACCTCACCCAATGCCGTTTGGACCTGTTTTTGCATTTTCCCGTTACGGCGGTTGCCCATTTGACGTTCTTCTGTAAGATATGCATCCATCTCACCCTCCAGAGCTGCATTCAGGATACTTTCCAATAAAGGGGCAAAAGCACCGTCTTTACCTAACAAAGGCTTACCTGCTTTCAGCTGTTCAATTGCCTTGTTCTTGATACTCTCAAAATCAAATTCTTCTTTCACAAAAAAACTGTGTTAGCAAAGTTAATATTTTATTCTTTGCTGACACAGTTTAATTTACATCCTCTTATATAACATTTTCCAATGCGTTTTTCCAAGAAGCAACAGTCCGGCTCGACCCTTCTTTTTTTTCATTTTCTGAAAGAGAATCCTGTCGTCACGCTACCTGCCGAACGTACACGCACCATTAACGGACTCATCATTGCACTGGAAGACCTCTATAAAGATAAAGAAAACTGTTTCCGACTACAAATCCTTCGCAGCTACACGCAAAGTTTCCTTTTGGACATTTACGATAAGACACATTGTATCTTCAAGCAGAACCACCCGGGAGGAATCAACCGGTAGGAAGATTTGTTCAAACGATTTATCCAGTTGATACACAAACACTGCCTCAGCCAGCGCGAAGTTTCATTTTACGCAAAAAAAATGTTCATCCCCCCCGCTATCTATCCGCCATCGCGCAAGCCGTCTCCGGAGAAACAGCAAAAAACATCATTGATAAACATGTCATACTCGAAATAAAAGTATTGCTGGAATCGACAGACTTAACATACAGGAAATAGCCAACCGCCTCCAGTTTCCGGATCAGTCGCTTTTCGACCGGTATTTCAAGAGACATACCGACACTTCTCCGCAATACTACAGGCGTAAACTCGGTTAGCCGGAGCCTGTTCCACAAGCACGGAACAAAAGTTTCCGGCGTATGAAACTTTTGTTTCCTAACCTGCGAAATTGTTTTTCTCTCCTACCTTGCCAAATTATTCAAAGATTCATCGTATATTTGTCGTTAGGTTTAAAACCTTGTAAACTGTATATTAACAAGATTAATTCTATTAGTAAATGGGAAGAATATTAGTTATTGGTGCAGGGGGGCGTTAGTACCGTTGCTGTTAAGAAGATTGCGATGAATGCAGATATCTTTACCGATATCATGGTTGCCAGCCGCACAAAGCAAATGCGACCGGATTGCCGCCGATATTAAGAATGTAAAGGTACAAACAGCACAGGTTGATGCAGACAACGTGGAAGAACTCGTTACCTTGTTCAATTCCTTCAAACCAGACTTAGTAGTAAACCTAGCTTTGCCCTATCAGGATCTCCACATCATGGATGCCTGCCTAGCATACGGTGTCAGCTATCTCGACACGGCCAATTACGAACCGCTGGACGAAGCTAAATACCAATACAGCTGGCAGTGGGCATACAAGAAACGTTTCGAAGATGCCGGTCTGACTGCTATCCTGGGTTGTGGATTCGATCCGGGCGTAACAGGCGTATATACGGCTTATGCGGCCAAACATCACTTCGATGAAATACAATATCTGGATATTGTAGACTGTAATGCAGGAGACCATCACAAAGCATTTGCGACTAATTTCAACCCGGAAATCAATATCCGCGAGATTACCCAACGAGGAAAATATTTCGAGGACGGAGAATGGAAAGAAACAGATCCGTTGTCCATACACAAACCGTTGAACTATCCGAATGTCGGTCCGAGAGAGTCCTACCTGATGTACCACGAAGAGTTGGAAAGCCTGACCAAAAACTTCCCGACAATTAAACGTGCCCGCTTCTGGATGACTTTCGGACAGGAATATCTGACTCATTTACGCGTGATCCAGAACATCGGTATGTCCCGCATTGATCCGATTATGTATAATGGACAGGAAATCGTTCCGATCCAATTCTTGAAAGCCGTGTTACCAAATCCGGGGGATCTGGGTGAAAACTATACAGGCGAAACCTCCATTGGTTGCCGCATCCGTGGTATCAAGGATGGAAAAGAAATGACCTACTATATTTACAATAACTGTAGCCACCATGCCGCTTACCTAGAAACAGGAGCACAAGGTGTAAGCTACACGACCGGCGTCCCGGCGATGATCGGGGCCAAACTGTTCATACAGGGAGTTTGGAAAAAACCGGGGGTTTGGAACGTAGAAGAGTTCGATCCCGATCCGTTCATGAAGGAACTGAACGAACAAGGTCTGCCTTGGCACGAACTGTTCAATATAGATCTAGAACTGTAAACAATGGACAATTGATAATTGACAATTATATTAATATCCTTTTTAATTGTCAATTGTCAATTATCAATTAACTAAATGGCTCGTAATATTTACAACATACTACGTCTTGGTACACAAATCAAAAGCAGAAGGCTCAAACTATTGGGTATTTGGCTATTTCATGTGTTAGGCAAACGGTACATCGGTATTTTTCTCGACCCGGTACTAGCTTGTAACTTCCGCTGTAAGATGTGTTATTTCAGCGACGAGGAAAAAAGGAAAAGTCTGCGAGGTACACTGAAATATGAAGAAATAGAAGCCATTGCCGGAAGCCTGTTCCACCGTGCCTTGAAACTTCAGATCGGTTGCGGAGCGGAACCGACTTTGCATAAGGATCTGGTAAAAATCATTGCACTGGGTAAACGATACAACGTCCCTTACGTTTCACTCACGACAAACGGGAATCTGCTGACAAAAGAACTGTTAGCCGCTGCCGTAAAAAACGGATTAGATGAGTTGACACTCTCGGCACATGGTTTTACACGCGAAACGTACGAGTATCTGATGACAAACGGTAAATTCGATTTGTTCTGCAAGCTGCTCGCCGACGTCGCAGAAATAAAGAAACAACATCCGCAGTTCAAGTTGCGCATCAATTATACGATCAACAACGACAATCTCGAAGAACTAAACCGGATATGGGAAGTCGTCGGAGACGAACTGGATATCCTGCAACTCCGCCCGATACAAAAGATCGGAGAAAGCGAATACCAGGATTTCGATCTGACTAATATCTATGCGAGGTACGATGCCATACTGGTTCCGCTAATAGAAGAATGCCGCCGCAAGCATATCACCTGCCTGGCTCCCGACAAGCAGAACATCATCGTGCTGGAGGAAAACGACGCAGACGACAACAGTATCGAAAAGATTACATACTGCTATGTTTCTCCCCAAGAATGCTGGCAAGATGAATTCGATTACCGGACGGAGACATTCGAGTCATATGCTGCTGCCCATCACATGGGAAGAAAACTGCTTTGGAAGGTCTTCGGACGAAAAGCCCGCCGGAAAGCGGATGTAACACGCAAGATGAACTATAATATCAAGTAAAATAAATATATGGCAATACAAATAGGAGATAAAGCACCCGAAATTCTGGGACTTGACCAGAACGGGAAAGAGATAAAGCTGAGCGATTTCAAAGGTAAGAAGTTAGCTCTCTATTTCTATCCGAAAGACAACACTAGCGGTTGTACAGCAGAAGCGTGCAGTCTACGGGACGGTTATAAGGAATTGCAAGCTGCTGGCTACGAAGTAGTGGGCGTCAGCAAAGACAATGCTAGGTCCCATCAGGGATTTATCACAAAACAGGAACTTCCCTTCAGCCTCATCGCTGATACGGATACGACCCTGCAACAGCAGTTCGGGGTTTGGGCAGAAAAGAAATTGTACGGACGTTCATACATGGGGACTCTCCGTACCACCTTTATTATAGATGAAGACGGTATCGTTACCAATATCATCGGCCCGAAAGAGGTGAAGACTAAAGACCATGCTAATCAAATCCTTAATCTATAAAAGGAAATGGCAAAAGAAGATTTATTCGAAGAAGGCAAACAGCCGGCAGCCGAGAAACCGGCTGTAAACGCAGACAAATTGAAAGCGCTTCGCGCAGCAATGGACAAGATCGAAAAAAACTACGGAAAAGGTTCGATCATGAAATTGGGTGACGAAAGCGTCGAAAATATCGAAGTGATCCCAACAGGTTCTATCGCCTTGAACGCAGCATTAGGTGTAGGCGGTTATCCTAAAGGCCGTGTGATCGAAATCTATGGACCGGAATCATCCGGTAAGACAACTCTTGCGATCCATGCGATTGCCGAGGCACAGAAAAATGGTGGTATTGCGGCATTTATCGATGCGGAACATGCTTTCGACCGTTTTTATGCAGAAAAGTTAGGAGTAGATGTCGAAAACCTGTGGATTTCCCAACCGGATAATGGCGAACAGGCACTGGAAATTGCTGAACAGCTAATCCGTTCATCTGCTGTGGATATTATCGTAATCGACTCGGTTGCCGCTCTGACTCCAAAAGCGGAAATCGAAGGCGATATGGGTGACAGCAAGATGGGACTACAGGCACGATTAATGTCCCAAGCACTTCGTAAGTTGACGGCTGCGATCAATAAGACTAACACGACATGTATATTCATCAACCAGCTGCGTGACAAGATTGGCGTGATGTTCGGCAATCCCGAAACGACAACCGGCGGTAATGCGTTGAAGTTTTATGCCTCTGTTCGTCTGGATATCCGCAGCATCGGTAAATTGAAAGACGGCGACGATATCAAAGGAAACCAAGTGCGCGTAAAAGTAGTCAAGAACAAGGTCGCTCCTCCTTTCCGGAAAGCAGAGTTCGACATCATGTTCGGTGAAGGTATCTCCAAAGCCGGTGAGATAATCGACCTGGGTGCAGAACTGAACATCATTAAGAAAAGCGGTTCGTGGTACAGTTACAACGACACTAAATTAGGACAGGGACGTGATGCCGCCAAACAATGCGTTGCCGACAATCCTGAACTGGCAGACGAATTGTCCGACCTGATCTTCGAAGCGTTAAAAGGATAAAATCAATGGCACACAGATGATACGGATCAAGTCTGTAGTCATCTGTGTCCATGATTATACAGAAAATCATTCATGAACACAAAAGACAAATACCATTTGCTTTGCAACACTGAAACTAGTATTCCCATCTTTTCCCGTGACTGGTGGCTCGATACGGTTTGTGGCAAAGATAAATGGAAAGTCTTATTGGTTGAAGAAAAAGAAAGGATTACGGCAGCGATGCCACTTTATTGTCCTCGACAAGGTATTATCTCAATGCCATCCTACACACAAACAATGGGTCCTTGGTTCGCACCGGAATCCAAAGATACCAAATACACCAAAACTTTAGGCCACCGGCAAGTTTTATGCAAACAACTGCTAAACACGCTTAAAAGCTATCCGTATTTTATGCAAAATTTTCATTACGGAATCACCGACTGGCTACCATTCTATTGGGAAGGTTACCGACAAACAACACGCTACACCTATATGTTGAAGGATATCCGAAACACAAAAGCAATATTGGGAAATATGAGTTTCAATATCCGACGGAACATCACAAAAGCCAGAGACAAATATCATATCACAGTAAAAAAAGGAATTTCTATAGAAGAGTTCTTGTTGATACAGGCACAAACCTTCAAACGTCAACAGATCACCAACAAAGAAGATATGGAAGTTTTAATCAAACTGATCAATATTTGCCGAAAACGGGACCAGGGAGATTTATGGGGCGGTTATGACGAACAAGGACGTTTGCATGCTGTCGCTTTTATCGTCTGGCAAGAAAGTTCCGCCTGGTATCTGGCTGGTGGAGGAAATCCGACTCTTCGGGAGTCCGGAGCACACAGTTTAATTTTGTGGGAAGCAATCCGTTATGTTTCACAATATACCGACACATTTGATTTCGAAGGTTCCATGATACCGGGAGTCGAACGTTTTTTCCGTGAATTCGGTGCAATTCAAACCCCCTTCTTCACAATAACCAAAGGAAAATTAAGTTTATTAAATAGAGCCTGTTTAAAAATAGGAAGGATAATAAACAGATAAATTATTTATGATATTAAACAGTTATAATAATATACTGGTTTTAGCCCCCCATACGGACGACGGGGAATTAGGACTGGGAGGAACCATAAGCAAACTTATCGAACTGGGAAAGAAAGTAACCTATGTCGCTTTTTCAACCGCTCAGCAGTCCGTACCCGAAGGTTTTCCGAAAGATATTTTGAAGACAGAAGTCAAGAAAGCGACTGCCCAATTGGGAATATCACCTGAAAACCTCATCATCTACAATTATGAGGTCCGTAAACTCGGATATGTCCGGCAGGAAATATTGGAAGAACTGATCCGCCTAAAAAAATCGAACAGCTTTGACTTGGTCTTTATCCCAAGCCTACACGACATTCACCAGGATCATACAACGATCGCCCAAGAAGGCCTACGCGCCTTCAAAAACACGACACTGCTGGGCTACGAGTTGATTTGGAACAATCTGACATTCAACACACAATGTTTTGTTGAACTGAATAGAAAGCACATTCAAGCCAAAGTCGAAGCATTAAAAGCATACGAATCACAAGGAACACGCGACTATCTATCCGAAGAGTTTATCTTTTCACTGGCAAAAACACGCGGTGTACAAGCTGGCTGTCCTTATGCTGAAGCATTCGAAGTAGTCCGTTTGTTCCTGTAAAGTTGAAAGACAGTATGAAAGCCGTTATTTCCTATATTACCAAATTCCTGATAGGAGGAGAAAAGGCCGATGTATTAGCCAGTCTTGTCGGTTACACATCGGATCCCAACAAATTCTCCCGTTATCGCGTAGTCATCATCCCGTCCCCCTTTTTCCGGGATGAAGTTTACGGGACAGCCGAGTCCATGCCCAAACTACCGCTGGAAGAGATAGAAGGCATACCTCTGCTCTTCGGTTCTCCCAAAATAGAATGGCAGGGGGATACTTGGGTGGTACATGCCGATATCATCGCCAGTGCCTATTTTCTGCTGACGCGATATGAAGAAATACGGAAACGCAACATACGGGACATCCACGGTCGCTTCCTCGGAACAGAATCCCTACCCTTCAAAGCAGGATTCATTCATCGCCCGATAGTCGACGAATACGGTAAATTGTTGCGACGCTGGTTACGCCAAGCGCGTGTACAGTCAGCCGTCGAACTGCCCCCACACATACAAAAAGTATGGCTGACACACGATGTAGATGCTCCTTTCTTTTGCCGGACTTTCCGCAACTTGATACGAGAAACAGTTAAAGGCACAGGACTGAAACATGCCTGGAAGATGTTTCAAGGTCCGTTACAGGAAGATCCGTTCTACACATTTCCCTGGCTTGTAAAACAACGAAACAAATTAAAGGCCGTTATCGGAAAAAACCGTTGTGAATCTCTGTTTTTTATCAAGTCAGGTGGCTCATCCGTTTATGACAAGCCTCATTATAAACTGCATTCAAAGGACTTACAAGAGCTTTTGCTCTTTTGTAAAACCGAAAAAGTACAGATTGGACTGCATACCAGTTACGATGCCGGTAAAACACCGGCACTCATCTCAACGGAAAAAGAATTGTTGGAGAGACAGACCGGAAAATCGGTCACTTACAATCGGCATCATTATCTGGCCTCACGCGAACCGGAAGATATGGTATGGTTGGAAAAAGCAGGTATTACAGATGATTTCACGATGGGCTATCCGGATGTTGCCGGTTTTCGCCTCGGCACATCTCGTCCGGTACATTGGATTAATCCTGAGAATAAACGTATCTCGCCACTTATTCTCCACCCATTGGCAATCATGGAATGCAGCCTGAACGAACCTGTTTATATGAATCTTGGCTATGAGGGAGCACTTGCCTACTCAACACAACTCATCAAACAGGTGGCATCTGCCAACGGCGAACTGGTGTTGCTCTGGCATAACGACTCCATCACCACCCGGATCAAGCCGAATGTCTCTGTCGACTGGCAACGAAAACTATTCGCCGCCATCATTGAAGAATTGATAAAATCATGAAGATACTGATATTATGTGATATGTTTCCCCCTGCATTCGGACCGAGAATGGGCTATTTATGCAAATATATGAGGCGGGCCGGATGGGAACCTGTCGTTGTCACTGAGCAAATCGATGACAGCACGTTCTCTTTCCTGAAAGGAGAAACGCCTGTCACATATGTAAATTTCTTTCATTCCAAAGGGAAAATCCTCCAAAAGTTAGAGTGGATATGCATATTCATACTCGATTATTTTTTCCATTATAAAGACAAGAAGATGGCAAAAGCCGCCTCCCGTTTACTGGAAGAAGGGGAATATGCCGGTATCCTGTGCAGTTCATACCGAACTTTCCCCTTGCCGGCCGCCCAATATATAGCAGAGAAATATCATCTGCCGTTAGTAATCGACCTTCGAGACATAGTCGAACAATATGCTTCCAACGAATATATCGCTCATAACTTCCGTACCTTTTCCTGGTTGGATAGAAAGATCACGGAAACATTCCGTCATAAGTTATTACGGGACAGAAATAATGCATTGAGAAAGGCGGATCAGGTCACGACCATTTCCCCCTGGCATGTGGAAAAACTTCAAGCATACAATCCTAACACAGAATTGGTTTACAACGGTTACGATCCAGAGCTCTTCTATCCTGAACAACATCGGACCTCTCAATTCGTCATCACCTATACCGGACGTTTGATTAGCTTGGCGACACGTGACCCTCGATTGCTTTTCGAGGCCGTTAGCCGGTTAGATCGTGAAAAGCTCATTGATCCAGACCAGTTCCGCATCCAATGGTATGTCGACGCCGGATCAAAAGCGATCATCATGCAGGCAGCAACCGCTTACCCAGTCGCCCGGTATATGGACTTTTTCGACTATGTTCCCGCTTCCGAGATTCCCGGCGTGTTAAACCGCAGTTCCATTCTGCTGCAACTCGCCAATACCTTTGCATCCGACGGACCAAAAGGATTTATGACTACCAAGCTTTTCGAATCGATGGCTGTCGGGAAACCTTTACTCTGTGTAAAGAGTGACGAAAGTTGCCTCGAAGCTACCATCCGGAATACCCGTTCCGGACTGGCAGCCCGGACAGCCGAAGAAGCTTTTCGTTTTATCCTGCACCATTATCAGTTCTGGCAGGATAATGGGTACACACACATAAATACGGATAAGGAAGCAGTGGAACGTTTCTCCCGTAAAAAACAAGCTGAACAATTTATGCGTATCTTTACCCGACTAAACAGCAAATGACAGACATGGAAAGGTATCTGAACATTATAGCTTTCAATATTCCCTGGCCTGCCAACTACGGGGGAATCATTGATGTATATTATAAGATAAAAGCTCTGCACCAGTGCGGTGTGAAGATCATCTTACACTGTTTCGAATACGAACGTGCCCATTCGCCCGAACTGGAAGCCATCTGCGAAAAGGTATTTTATTACAAGCGACATACAGGGCTACGTACCAATATAACCCTGCTGCCTTATAACGTATACAGCCGCAAGCATCCTGAACTGATCGCCAATCTGTTGAAGAACGATTACCCGATCCTGTTCGAAGGACTCCATTGCTGTTATTACATAAACGATCCGCGACTACACAACCGGAAAAAGATTTACCGGGAAGCAAATATCGAACACGACTATTATTATCACCTGGCACAGGCGGAGAGCCATCCGATCAGGAAAAGCTTCTTCCGGATAGAGGCTTGGCGATTCAAACATTATCAGAAAATACTGAAACATGCCGATCTGATGATTGCCGTTTCAACAACCGATGCTGACTACCTCCGGCACCAGTTCCCCGACAAACCGGTCGAATTCATGCCTTGCTTTCACACCAACAACCAAATTACGGTCAAGCCGGGTTCTTCCGATTTTATCCTCTATCATGGTAAACTATCCGTAATAGAGAATACACAAGCAGCCCTCTTTCTTATCCGGAACGTGTTCAGTAAACTGGACTGCCGTTGCATCATTGCCGGTATGAATCCGCCGGCTTCTTTGTTGAAAGCGGCAGCTCCCTATCCGAATATCCATATCGAAGCCAATCCGTCAGAAGAACAGATGAACGACTTGATACACAATGCACAAATACATGCCTTGATTACTTTTCAGGCAACCGGATTGAAACTAAAACTACTGAACAGCCTGTTTGCCGGACGCCATACAGTGGTCAACCGACTGATGATAGCAGGTAGCGGACTGGAATCGCTCTGCCATATCGCCGACACTCCGGACGAAATGGTCTGCATCTGTCGGAAATTGATGCATACCGATATGGCTCCGGAGTCGATCGAGCAGCGCCGCGACTTTCTTTATCCGACTTATTCCAATCAATATCAAGGCGAACACCTCTTACATTTGATCTATGAAGTATGATATCCGACAAGCAGCACAAGCGTTGATTAGCCAACTAAAGGCTATCGATTACGAACGATTGCCTATCAGTAAATATAACAAACGTTATATTGCCCGGCTGAAACCGGTTTTATCCTATTACATGAAAATCTATGCGGACTGTCTCCTTAAAGGACTGGAATCTATCGGTAGCTCACCGGAGGAGATAACACTTATCGACTATGGTGGCGGAAGCGGCTTCCTGAGTATACTTGCTAAACAAGCCGGAATCGGCCGAGTCATCTACATCGACCTCAATCCGGATTCCGTCAATACGATCCGCATCTTGAAAGAGCTGGTCAATACAGGACCTGACATTATTCTTCATGGAGACTCAGACACCTTAGCAGATTGGTGCTCGGCAAATAAAGTCAAGCCACAATTGCTGATCGCGACCGACCTGATCGAACATGTTTACGACCTGTCGGCTTTTTTCGCCAATTTGGTTGCCATCGACAACAAGATGCAAATGTTGTTTACAACGGCCTCTACACCTTTTAACCCGTATGTGAAAAGAAGGCTGCATCGGCTTATGACCATTTGGGAAAAGGAATATTATGCTTTACGTCTGCATTATATCCAACTGCACTTTCCGGCCCTTTCCCCTGCCGAAGCGAAAGAAGCTGCACGAAAGACGCGCGGACTTACCTTCCCACATATCCACAAGGCTGTCAAGACCGGTTCCTATCCTCTATTGAAAGATGCTTTCAACACCTGCGATCCACGAAACGGGAATTGGACAGAACGCATCTTACCCATCGAAACATATCGCTCGCTGGCAAAACCTTTCGGTTATCAAGTCCGGATAGGAAAAGGTTTCTACAACACGGATCGCTCCAACCCGATCTCCACATTCATTTGCTTAGGTATCAACGGTCTGATCAGGATCAGCGGAAAAGCTGGTTTCCTATTTGCCCCGTTTATAACCCTGCACCTACAGAGCGATAACAAAGGACGATAAGTTACAATAACCAAAGCTATGGGTTACGACGCTTAAAGCTATGCATTAGCCATCGTAAAGCTATGGGTTATGTCTCCTAATCCGCAACAGACCGGAAGAGTAGTTGCACATACTCCTTTTCCCAATCGGCAGGTTTCAGGATTGTTCCATTCCATAAAAGCAGGTCTATATCGATCGGAATCTTCCCTTTCTGCTTACTGTCCGACATGCGTCCCAATCGTTTTTCCATCGCCTTCACAGCCCGCCTCACCTCTTCCAGCGAAGCATTCGTACCGGCAACAGCCACTTGGTTCAAGAATAAGCCGGAATCGGATAAACCTATCGGCTCCGTATAAATCGCTTCAGAGAACCGGATCGATCCGAAATAAGCACGCAACAGACTGGCCGCCGACTTTAGATTCGCCTCGCAATCCGTATTGGACCCCAAACATAATATAACATTGTTCCACATAGTCATATTTTAAAGCCTTTACGGAGACAAAACTAACAAAAAAATACCTACAATACGGTATTGACCATATTACCATTTCATGCTACCTTTGCGCAAGATTTTAAAAAGATGAGACTATCAGAACTTCGTACAGGCGAAAAAGGGGTTATAGTAAAGGTAATGGGACGCGGAGCATTCCGCAAGCGCATTATCGAAATGGGGTTTATCAGAGGAAAAGAGGTTGATGTCATCCAGAACGCACCGCTTAAAGATCCTATACACTACCGTGTGTAATGGGTTACGACGTTTCATTAAGACGAAACGATGCGCAAATGATAGAAGTCGTCAGTGTGGCTGAATTCATAGAAGCCAGTACCGGAAAACAGGAAAACCGCCCGGTGGATTCTTATATCCAAACATCTGGCAAGAGTTTACAGGCTATGGCCATGCACAAAGGTAAAACCATCAATGTCGCATTAGTCGGAAATCCCAATTGCGGTAAAACATCTTTATTCAATTTCGCATCCGGTGCACACGAGCATGTCGGTAACTACAGCGGCGTGACAGTCGACGCCAAAGCCGGGACATTCCATCAGAATGGCTATACCTTCAAAATCGTAGACTTGCCGGGGACCTATTCCCTATCGGCTTACACCCCTGAAGAACTCTATGTTCGCAAGCATCTGAATGAAGAACAGCCAGACATCGTAATCAATGTAGTCGATGCATCCAACTTGGAACGCAATCTGTATCTGACCTGCCAACTGATCGATATGGACGTACGTATGGTTATCGCCCTCAACATGTACGACGAACTGGAACGACACGGAAATAAGTTCGACCATAACTCTCTCTCAAGGATGATCGGTACGCCGATTGTTCCGACCATCAGTAAGACCGGCTTCGGTATCGAAGAACTTTTCAACCGCGTCATAAAGGTCTACGAAGAAGAAGATCCCGTACTCCGCCATATCCATATCAATTATGGTGATGTATTGGAAAAGGCCATTTATCCAGTAAGGCATGCTTTGAAACTGAACGGAAATGTATCCAAAAGCCTTTCCAAGCGCTACCTTGCCATCAAGTTGCTAGAAGGCGATCCGGAAGTGGAATCATTCGTCAAGTCAATGCCTGGTTCCGAAACAGTCATCCACGAACGCGACCGCAATGTCGCTCAAATCGAAACCCTTCTGAAAGAAGATTGTGAGACAGCCTTCACCAATGCCCGCTACGGTTTTATTTCCGGTGCACTGCGTGAGACCTACGAGCAAAACAAAATAAAAGAAGCGACAAGCACCCAGATCATCGATCTGTTCGTAACCCATAAAGTGTTGGGGTTCCCGATCTTCATCCTTTTCATGTGGATCATGTTCGAAGCCACTTTCCGCTTGGGAGAATACCCGATGGAATGGATCGAATCGTTTGTTGGCTGGATCGGAGAGTTCGTACGTGGAAACATGAGCGAAGGCCCGTTGAAGGATTTACTGGTCGATGGCATTATAGGAGGCGTGGGAGGCGTTATCGTATTCCTGCCCAACATATTGATACTGTATGCCTTCATTTCTTTTATGGAAGATTCCGGCTACATGGCGCGCGCCGCTTTCATCATGGACAAGATCATGCATAAGATGGGGCTACACGGCAAATCGTTTATCCCGCTTGTGATGGGCTTCGGGTGCAACGTGCCGGCTATCATGGCATCTCGTACGATCGAAAGCCGTAACAGCCGGATGATCACCATGCTGGTAAACCCGTTAATGAGCTGTAGTGCCCGCCTTCCGGTGTATGTCCTGCTGACAGGTGCTTTCTTCCCCCAGACGGCCGGAACGGTCATGCTGATCCTCTATGCTTCGGGTATTCTGCTTGCTGTCTTAATGGCACGTCTGTTCAAGCGCTTCCTTTTTAAGGACGAAGATGTACCTTTCGTGATGGAACTTCCTCCTTACCGCATGCCGACAGGTAAATCAATTATGATTCATATGTGGGAAAAAGCCAAGCAATATCTGCACAAGATGGGGGGGGTCATCTTGATCGCTTCTATCATCATCTGGTTCTTGGGATATTTTCCTCGTCATTCGGAAAACGGAGATGTTTTTGAGAAGCAGATCGCCGAAGTGGAACAGTCCGACACGAACCCGGAAGACAAAGCGGAAACCATCGCTGAACTAGAACGCCTGAAATCGATGGACCATCAGCAGAAATCCTACATCGGCCGTATCGGCCAAGCCATACAACCGATACTCCATCCACTGGGTTTCGACTGGAAGATGAGTGTCAGCCTATTGACCGGTATGGCCGCCAAAGAAGTCGTCGTCAGCACACTGAGTGTCTTATATACAGGAGAGTCGGATGATAGCCAGGTCTTGACCGAACGATTAAAACAGGATAAAAATGCCGAGGGAGAATTGGTCTTTACACCTTTGGTCGCACTGAGTTTCATGCTCTTTGTCCTGATCTATTTCCCTTGTATCGCTACAATATCGGCCATTGTCCACGAATCCGGCTCCTGGAAATGGGGTATATTTGTAATTGTTTATACTTGCGTACTTGCGTGGTTCGTCTCATGCGTAGTCTATCAGACAGGGCACTTCTTTATGAACCTGTTTAATTAATACACCTTCTTTATGTGGCAGGAAATAGCAGTTTTCATCATCGGCCTTATCGTTATTTTCTATATCGGAAAGAAAATATATAAGTTCTTTACACATCCCACCGGAACAGACAATCCTTGTCAAGGATGTCCGGGATGTGCATTAAAGAACAAAATCCGAAACAACTGTATCTGACTTCTCTACCCAAAAACAAGAGATTCGAGGAAGTATATTATTTTGCTATTTTATACAGATAAAGTAGTACTCAAAGATTTACACTATCTTTGCAACCGACTAAACAATAGAAAAATGCATAAGAAAATTTATTTATCAGTTATTTTAGGAATTCTGTTCTTTGTCTCGTGTAAAGACAAAAAACAATATTACGAAGAAAGTGGTACCGTGTTTCATACCCTATATACGATCAAATATGAAGCGCCCCATATTTTAACGGATAAAATCGATGCCGAGTTGCAAAAGTTCAACCTGTCCTTGAATCCCTTCAACCCAAATTCGATCATCGCAAAAGTGAATAATAACGAAGCGGTGGAAGTAGACGAATGGTTCACGGAGGTATTTAACAAGTCGATGGAAGTTTCCCGCAATTCAGATGGTGTTTTCGATATCACCTGTGCCCCTCTGGTTAATCTTTGGGGGTTCGGTTTCAATAAAAAGGACAGTGTGACACCTGCTATGATCGACAGCCTCAAAACTTTTGTAGGCTACCGAAAAGTACATCTGGAAGGCAAAAAGGTCGTGAAAGACGATCCCCGTCTGCTATTGAACTGCTCCGCCATAGCCAAAGGATATTCCTGTGACGTGATCGCCCGCCTGCTTGAAAAAGAAGGAGTGGAAAACTATATGATTTTGATTGGAGGCGAAGTGGTAGTAAAGGGTGTCAATCAGAATGGCGTATGCTGGCGTACCGGTATCAATCTCCCGGAAGACGATCCGGACGGCATCAAAAATAATTATGACGAAATCGTCCAACTATGTAAAAAAGGCGCGATTGCCACTTCAGGCAATTATCGCAACTTTTATATCAAAGACGGTAAAAAATATGCCCATACAATCGATCCACGTACCGGTTATCCAGCCGAACAAAGCGTGTTGAGCGCAACAATCGTTGCTAATGACTGTATGACTGCCGATGCTTACGCCACTGCATTTATGGCAATGGGCTTGGAAAAAGCCCGGCAAATGGCAGATTCCTTACCTGAGATCGAATACTATGTGATATACGCTGACGAAAATGGGAAGCATCAGATTGAATACTCAAAAGGGATGCTTCAGTATCTGCCTAAACGGAAACAATGATAAGTTCGGATAATTCCTGATTGATTAAATATGACAAGAAACGTCCTGAACCAGTTTGAATGTAAAATAGGAAAAGCGGGCGAAATTTTATGTAATACGGATGACACCGGCAATGTCTTATTGTTTGTCTCTTCCGGAAAACTGGTCATCTATAATCAAAACCAGACGCCGGTTGCCGATGTGGACGAAGGACATTTTGTATTACTGCCTGCCGAAAAATCATTTATTGCGATAGCCATCACATCGACACGACTCATACTCATGCATGCCGGTCCGCTTTCCGAAATGATAACAGACGATCCGGAATGGAATCCGGATCGTCCTGTCATACTCCCTATCTGTCCATCTTTAGCTAAAACCCTATACATAATCGAATATTATCAAAATGAAAAGCGAAGCGAACTGAACTAACGAAGCATAGCTTTTATCAACTCGTTATTTTCCTGATGCAAACTGAAACGTACCTTGTGATCGTCGCCATACTGCCAATCCATTATCGGAACATTGTTTACTAGCACTTCCGACGGGCGCTGCGGAGCGTCGATCTCCAATTCGTATGTCCGTGCTTTGCACATGCCGTTATACGATCCTTCCACTGGGAAAACAGTAAACTCTACTATCCGCTCGCTCTGCTTACATTCAAAACGGGTTGTAGCAATCGCTCCATTTTCATAATCATATGTTTTACCATCATCTTCATACATCGTATAGGAAGAGACATCTTTGGGAAATACTTTCACCATCAAAGTATCCAACGGTTCCTCCCCAATGAATTGCATATCTTTTTGGAACGGTATGATCGCCCCTTCACGTACGAACAGCAACCCTGCACGGTTATCAGGTATTGCATGCTTGATTTCCCTACCGCCAGCCAATTTTTCACCTGTCCAAAAGTCAAACCAGTTCCCTTTCGGCAAGTAGATCGAATCACTGAAGATACCGACCAGAAAACTTTGGCCAAACATATACTGATAGACCATATCATCCGTCTTACGGTCATCAGGAAACATCAAAGGCATGGAGCGTACAATCGGCATACCGGTCTGTGCCCCTTCCAATGCTGCCGAATAAATATAGGGCATCAACGCATAACGCAACTTCACATAATCCCGGTACATTTTCTTTTCTTTCTCTGGGAAATAGAATGGTTGATGCAACGAATACCAACTATTGATCTGCACCCATGGCAAGAAGAGGCCGAAATGAAGACTCTGCAGTTCCTCGTCCTTATTGACATTCATCACGTCGCAAGAAGTATTGAGAAAACCGCTCATACCCAAGTTCAACTGGTCGAACAGAGCCGTACGCCCTCCCCCGTTATCACCGCTGGTGGAAGCGCTCCAATGCTGCGTTCCCGACCACCCGGCAGTATAATGATGCCAAGAACGGAGTCCAGTGTGTTCACGCATCATCTTATACATCTGCTTCGGCAAAAGAATCTGGTTCAAGTTATGCATCTCTTTATCGGTGTGTCCGTTATAATACTTGAAATTCGGATGTTCGTCTATCGTACGTGCCGGGTCCATCTTGAAACCGTCTACACCATTATCCACAAAGTTCTTCAAATGATCCATCCAGTGCTCCTGCCCGGAAAGAGGCTTCCCCATCGCCTTCGCCAACGCATCCTCCTCCGGAACGCTCAGATCATACTCGATACAGAGCCAAAGCCCCATGTGATACCCCATCCCATGCAGACGGCCGATAAGCAGCCGATGGTTTTCTTTCTTCGGATAGCGAGTAGAATCCCAATAAGCTTCAGCCGAAAACTTCTGATAGTTCCATTTCTTTTTAGTCGAAAAATCATAACGTTTCTCCATCCATTGCGGTTCGAGCCAGAATAAGTCGCAAGGGACACCCATCTCACGGAAACGTACAGCATCATTCAAAATATCGAATTGGTCTTCCAGCATATTCGGACCGAAACACAATCCGTATGCATATTTCGGCAACAAGTAAGGCCGACCGGTAATAGCCGTATAATAGTTGATCACATCGGGCATCGAATTACCGAACATCAAATAGAAATCCACCTCGTCCGTCGTATTATAGATTGAGAAAACATCCGACTGGTAGTTGCCGATATCAAAGAAATTTTTCCGTGTCGTGTTGTTGAAAATACCCCAATTTTCGGAACTGATCATAAAAGGCATCGGAATCTCGGTATGCTGGTAAGTAGTCCACATACGCAACAGTTCGCCCCGATGTTGAATATGGTCGCGACTGGTACTGCCACCACCATAGAAACGTTCGCCGTCTTTCAGCGAGATCGAAAGGATACTGGTGTTCTTGTAATCGCCGGTTTCCGCCTGGTCTTTCATGTTTCCCGGATTTTTGTCGTCACCGATGATCGTTCCATTGTTGGGGACTTTCATGTCCTTGTATTTGGCATTGATCACTTCTCCCAGCTCAATGCACAACGGATCGGCAGAAGTAAGAAAGACTACTTTCTCGATAATCACCCGCCCTTTCCGGTCAGAAACAGATATAGCACCGGTCTTTTTATCAACTTTCAGTCGATAAGCGCCGGTCGATACTTCAAACTGCTGTTTATTGTCTTTCGGGGAAACCGGAACTGGGTCCCAATCCGTCTTAATAATTCCGTAACGTTGCATCAACGACTCAGAAAAGGTTGAACGAGGAGTAACCCGAATCCGGAATATCCCATCCGTACAAACTTCCACATTCATGTTCAGCCCATTCTGTAAACAAACATCGAATGACTGTTTCTCCCCTGCAGCAAAAGCGGATTGCAGGAAAAACAGACATACAAGCAAATAATAGATCTTTTTCATGATATTTAAAAGTTAATACCACAAAAATACAGACTTCCTATTCGCCTTACCTTCAATAAATCATCTTAAAACATAGAATTTTGTCCAATCTTCAGAACTTCTTCAACTCTTGATAAAGCAGCCTGACCGGTAACCCCATCACGTTATAAAAACTGCCATTGATGGCTTCGACTGCCACGTACCCGATCCATTCCTGTATGCCATAGCTACCGGCTTTATCAAACGGACGATATTTATCGACATAGTAGACGATCTCGTCATCATCCAGCCTGGCAAAGCAGACGGTCGATGAAGCGGAAAAAGAAACCGTTTTTTCTTTTGTCGTAATACAAACACCGGTAATCACCTCATGTACATGCCCGGACAGTTTCCGAAGCATGGCGATAGCATCTTCGCGATCTTTCGGTTTTCCTAAAATTTCACTGAAAGTCCACACAATCGTATCGGCAGTGATCAACAATTCGTCTGCCGACATGGAAGAGATGTAGGCTTCCGCCTTTTTCCTAGCGATATAGACCGGAACCTCGTCCGACCGCAACGTTTTGGGAAAGGATTCGTCTATATCCGGGATCGTCTGTACTTCAAAGTCAATATCCAATCCCGCCAGCAATTCGCGTCTCCGGGGAGAATTGGAACCTAATACGATTTTATATTGACTCAAGTTAGGGAGTATGCTTTTCATTATCCTATTTTATCAGTTTAGTTCTACCAGCCGAAAGCCTCGTCACCCATCCAGTGGCCTTGAGCTCTCATGACTTGTTCGATTACATCGCGGGCAACGCCAGCCCCCCCATTCTTGTGGGAGATATATTTGGCGATACGCTTGATCTCAGGAGCCGCATCAGCGGGTGCTACCGGCAGGCCGACCATTGTCATCACTTCGTAGTCAGGAATATCGTCCCCGGCATACATAACCTCTTCAGGCTGCAGACCAGTCTTTTCCAGAAAATCCCGGTAATCGTGGACTTTTACTGCACTCTTCATATATATATGAGTAATGCCGAGACGCGAAAAGCGGATCTGTACCGCTTCCGTATAGCCTCCGGTAATGATGGCTACGTGATAGCCTTTCTTGACAGCGAGCTGCAAGGCATAGCCATCTTTTATATTAACGGTACGCATAGGGTCGCCATTCGGATGCAACGGGATTACATCACAGGACAAAACACCGTCTACATCAAAGACAAAAGCCTTTATCTTACTCAGATCATAATTGATACTACTCATGTTGTGCCTCCTTATGTATGCTTTGACTGATCAGCCGGTAGATCGACCGCATATCGGAATCCCCCAACATAGCCAAATGTTTATTAATCACATTCTCATCATATCGGATAGCCGGACCAGTCTGTGCCACCCTCGGCGGCATCGTATGTATCTTGGCTGCCGTCTCGTCGATAAGTGGCAACAAGACATCAGCCGGTATATCCTGTTCTTCTAATAATTTAACAGCCAACGCATAAATATGGTTGGTAAAATTACAGGCAAAAACAGCTGCCAGGTGTAAACTTTTACGTTTGTCGGACGACAGGAAATGGATATTTCCCGAAAGTTTCTCCGCCAAATGTTGCAATTTGCCAGCATTTTCAGACGTATTAGCTTCAAGAAAAAAAGGGATCACGTTGAAATCTACCTCCCGTGTTTTACTAAACGTCTGCATCGGATACAGGACTCCATAATTGGCCGTATGGCCGTTGAAAACATCCATCGGCATACTGCCTGCCGTATGCACCCACAAGCCCTCATTCGGCCTGACACGAGCAATCACATCCGCCAAAACCGTATCTTTTAAAGAAAAGACATACAGGTCAGCATCCGTATCGACAGTTTCGGGATCAGTTGTCCAGGGACAGCCCAACAGAGCAGCCAGCTGCTGTGCATTTTCCGGCGTATGGCTATACACCTGCCCGATCTGCATCCCTTTGCGATGCATTTCGAGCGACAAGCGCGTCGCCAAGTTGCCAGAGCCTAAAAAAATGATTTTCATACTTTCCCCTGTTCGTTTTCAATTGGCATACGGAAAGTTCCGAGATGTATCTTTTCCCATTGCAGATGCGATTCGTCAAACGGCTTACGTTCCTGATCCTTATATCCGATACCGATGATGGACAAAACGTCCAGTTGGTAAGGAACATCGAGAAGTCCTCGCACATACTGCGCGGCGTCCGTATCGTCTTCCATCTGCCGGTTGCGTATTTGGCACCAACAACTGCCCAGTCCCAAATCTTCAGCCTGCAATTGCATATAGATGGAAGCAATCGAAGCATCTTCTACCCAAACATCGCTTTCCATTACATTCGCCAGTACAACAACAGCCAACGCGCAATCTTTCAGGAACGCAGCACCTGCCGGTTTGCATACTGACAACTTGGCCAACATTTCCTTATCCTCCACGACAACAAACTGCCAGGGATTTTTCCGTTTGGAAGCCGGTGCCATCAAAGCGGCTTTCAATATCATTTCCACCTGCTCCGGATTCAGTAACTGATTCGTGAATTTACGGGTACTTCTTCTGCTCTTTATTAATGTTGCGAAACTTTCCATTTATATTTTACTTTATTGATTGCGAAAGAGAAAACAAAGATAATGAGATTTTCGGTACAAAAAAAGCCCCTTTTCCTCTGATTGATCAAAGGAAAAGGGGCTTTCAGGAAATAGCCGGCTTTATTCCCAGCCTCCTCCTAACGCCTTGTAAAGATAGACCGTTGACAGCAGTTCGTCAAGCATCGCCTTGTTCAGACTGAGTTGGGCGTCAAGCAAACCACGCTGGGCATCAAGAACGTCCATATAGCTAGTGACACCGTTGATGTACTGCAATTGTGCCAGCTGAAGGTAAGTATCAGCAGCATTGAGCAATTTCTCGTATGACATGCGAACCTCCTTTGCCTTGCGGATCGTGACAATTGCATTGTTGACTTCCTTAAAAACACTGAGCACGCTCTTCTGGTAATTATATACTTCCTGCTCATAGCGAGCACGGGCCGCCTTCAGCTTCGCTTTGTTCTTACCCATAGCAAACAACGGTTGCAGCAAATCGCCAGCAAGGAACCAAGCAGGACTCTTAATGAAATTCGTCAGTTCTTCGTTTTCAAAACCCAAATTACCAGTCAAGCTGATCTTTGGAAAAAGATCGGTTTGAGCCACTCCTACCCCAGCATTCGCTTCACGCAGTTTCTGCTCGGCTTGCCGCATGTCCGGACGCCGTTCTAGCAAGGAAGAAGGCAAACCGACCGGCAATGTCTCCAGCAAATGCTGTTCACGTAAAGGCAATCCACGCGGGATATCCCCCGAATACTGTCCAAGCAGGAAAGCAAGGTCATTCTCCTTTATTTTGATCTTCTGTTCAAGTGAAGGAAGCAAGGTCTCCGTACGTGCCAGTTCCACCTGTGCCTGGCTATAGGACGTCTCGGAAGTCAGACCACCTTCGAAGCGCAGTTTGGCTAAGCGGACGCCTTCGCGACGGGCAGCCAATGTATGGCGTACGATATCTTGTTCCTGATCGAGTGCACAAAGTTCATAATAAGCAGCAGCCACTTCCGCTACCAATGTCATCTGCAAGGCGTGACGTGCTTCCACCGATTGCAGATAGGCAGCAATTCCCGCTTCGTTTGCCCAACGAAGATTCCCCCACAGGTCCAATTCCCACGAGAGAGCCAGTTTGGCTCCGTATTCAGAATCAGGTTTTGGGTTATCACCTCCGTAATTCAAGCGTTCTTTCTGTCCATAAATCCGGGCTCCTATTTCCGGGAACTGATCGGCAAAGGTGATCCGTTTCGAAGCGATCATCTCCTTAACCTTCGCAACAGCGATCTTCATGTCTTTATTATTATCGAGAGCGATGGTAATCAGACGTTGCAAAGTCGTATCGACATACAGGCTCTGCCAAGAGATGCTGTCTATCGAAGCTGTATCCGCTCCTGCCACAATCTCTTCCGGAAGATCCAGTTCCGGACGAGCGTACTTCTTGCCGATCTTGCAGGAAGGAAGAGCCAACGCAAGGGACAGGACTATGAATATATAGATATTTCGTTTCATTGTAATTATTTGCTTATTGTTCGATGAAGAATACGTTCCATTCTGACTTTACCTTTTATCTTGTAAATCAAGACAAAGAAGAAAGGAACCAAAACGATCCCGACTGTGATAGCAACTAGCATCCCGAAAAACACACCGGTACCGATACTGTGGCGTGAAGCAGAACCCGGTCCGCTTGCCAATACCATCGGAAGCATACCCAGAACAAATGCCAATGAGGTCATCAGGATCGGACGAAAACGCATTCGGGCGGCATGAAGGGCAGCCTTGACAACCTCAACTCCGGAATCGACCTGTATTTTGGCAAACTCGACGATCAAGATCGCATTCTTTGCTGCCAAACCAATCAACGTCACCAAACCGATCTGGAAATAAATGTCGTTGTGCAGGCCCGTCACCCATATTCCAAGGTAAGCTCCCAATGCTGCAACCGGCAATGAAAGCAGTACTGCGATCGGTACGATCCAGCTTTCATATTGGGCAGCTAGAAAAAGGAAGACGAAAAGAAATACCAGCGCCAACACGAATCCAGTCTGTCCACCGGCCTTTTTTTCCTGATAAGAAAGTCCGCTCCATTCCAGCCCGATATTCTCAGGCAGATGCTCGCGGGCAATCCGCTGCATGGCGGCCATTGCTTCGCCAGAACTATATCCAGGAGCGGCAACAGCACTAATAGCAGCAGTCGTAAACATATTAAAACGTTTGATCGTTCCCGGTCCTGTTGTATAGCTGGTCGTTCCTAAGGCTGTTAATGGAACCATCGAACCGTTCTGTGCACGGACAAAAAACAGGCCAAGATTATCACGCGTTGCACGATATGGTGCCTCCGCCTGAATATATACCTTATATATACGGTTGAACATGTTGAAATCGTTCACGTAGACGGAACCTAAATAAGCTTTCATAGTTGAGAAGATATCCGTCAACGGGATACCGAGAAACTTCGCGCGGTCGCGGTCTACATTGAAGTAGAGCTGCGGAATCTCCGACTGCAAGGCTGAGGACACACCTGTCAGTTCCGGCGCTTGTGATGCATAGAGCATAAAAGTGTCGGTAGCCGCCACTAAGTTTTCCCAACTGGCATCACCACGGGCCTCAAGTTGCATTTCCAAACCTCCGCTCTCTCCTAATCCTGGAATCACAGGAGGACGATTCAGATAGGCCAATATCTCCGGATAATATAAGAACTCTTTACGGCATTGTTCCATTACATCTTCCACTCCCATGTTGGAAGATTTGCGTTCCTCCCAAGGCTTCAGAATAACGGTCAGGGTAGAACGGCTCTGCGAAGTTCCGACACGTGCGCTGCTACCGGTCACATTTTGCACATATGCGACAGCCGGCAGACTTTCAATGAAAGCGATGGCTCGATCTGTAATTTTACGCGTACGTTCCAAAGTCGCCCCTTCGGGCATCACCAGTTCGACAGTAAAGAACCCTTGGTCTTCTTCAGGAATAAAGCTGGTCGGGATTACCCGATTCAGCACAAAGATGAACACGATTACCATTCCGAAACCGGCCAGGATGCGCCTTGGATTCCGAATCGCTTTTTCCAGTAAATGGCCGTATTTATTATTTCCTTTGGCCAACCAAATATTGATTTTACGGAAAACAATATTTTTTTTCTTCCTGTTCGGACGTAGAATAATCGCACACATGGCAGGGCTCAACGTCAATGCCACGACTGTGGATAACAGTACGGAAACTACGATCGTAATGGAGAACTGACGGTACAAAGCTCCAGTAATTCCGCTCAAAAAACTAACAGGAACAAACACGGCCGCCAACACCATAGAGGTAGCGATTAAGGCTCCCGACAATTCGTGCATGGCTTTATGAGTAGCCTCGCGTGCCGTCAGATGCTCTTCATGCATCAAACGTTCCACGTTTTCCACCACAACAATAGCATCATCCACTACAATACCGATTGCTAGAATCAAACCTAACAAAGTCAACATATTGAGTGAGAACCCCATGATCAGCATAAAACCGAATGTTCCGATCAAAGAGATAGGAACAGCAATTGTCGGGATCAAGGCCGCACGCCAGTTCTGCAAAGATAGGAATACCACCAATACGACCAAGAACAGAGCTTCAAATAAGGTTTTATATACCTCGTGGATAGACTGCGATATATATTCGGTTGCATCGAAAGGAAACTTATATTCCAACCCTTCTGGAAAATTCTGGCTGATTTCTTTCATCGCCTCCTTTACATTCGTAGCTACTTCCAGTGCATTGGCTCCCGGCAACATATAGATAGCAAGTATAGCCGCATTTTTTCCATTCAGTCCACTTTCCGTCGAATAAGAAGAGGCTTCAAGTGAAACTCTTGCCACATCACGAATACGGACAATAGAGCCGTCTGGGTTGGCACGGACTACAATATCTTCGAACTCCTTTACCGTAGACAAACGTCCTCTGGCAGTAACAGGCAAAGTGATATCGACATCCAATACTGGTTGTTTTCCCAACTCACCGGCTGCAGACTCGCTATTTTGCTCTTTCAGGGCATTTTGCAAGTCCTTTACTGTCAACCCCATATTCGCCAAACGATCCGGATAAACCCAGATTTGCATACCGTAATAACGGCTACCGACATTCGAAACACGGCCTACACCGGGAATACGACGCAATACATCCAACACGTTAATAGTCGCAAAATTACTCAAATAGATTTCGTCAAAACGAGGATCATCCGAAAGTAGACTCAATGTCATCAACTGACTGGCTGATTGTTTTTCTACCGTGATACCGTTCTGCACAACGTCTGCTGGCAAACGAGACTCCGCCAGTTTCACACGGTTCTGGATCTCTACTGCCGAAAGGTCTGGATTCGCATTCACATCGAATGTTACAGTGATAGTCAGACCTCCCGAATTAGAGCTACTGCTTTGCATATAGATCATACCCGGCGTACCGTTCAACTCCTGTTCGATAGGAGTCGCAACAGCCTGCGATACCGTCATGGCACTTGCACCTGGGTACGAGGCGCTAATTTTAACAACCGGTGGAGTGATCTGCGGATACTGGTCCACCGGCAACATCACCAACCCGATAATCCCGACAATAACAATTACCAAAGAAAGCACTGTCGAGAAAACGGGGCGATCTATAAAAAATCCCGGTTTCATTCCTCTTCCTCCTCTGCCCTTAATGCTTCAATCGCTTTATCGTCACCCGCCTGTATCGGCTGTACCAACATTCCGGGAACTAACTTATGATAGCCTTCTATTACGACTTGTTCATTTTCACCCAATCCACGTTCTATAACAATGTTATTTCCGATTTCCGGCCCAGTCTGCACAAAACGCTTTTCTGCTACATTATCCCGGCGGACTACATAAATGAAAGCTCCTCCTTTCTCTATGGAAATAGCCTTACGGGGAACAACAATCGCACGTTCACGGACATCCAACAAGAGTTTCACTTTTGTGAACTGCCCCGGGAGAAGTTTCTGGTTCGGATTGGAAAGTTCAGCACGCACCCCGAATGTTCCAGTCTGCGGATCAACAATCGGATCGGCAAAATCCACTATCCCTTTAACAGGATATTCGGAATCATCGGCTAAGGTAACTGTTACGGTCGGTTGCCAGGAGCGGGATGTGTCCTGCTCTCCGAATTTAATATTACGACGTTCGGCACGCAGATAATCTAATGCAGTCATTTTAAAGTCTACTAAAACAGTATCACTCTTTACTACAGCTGCCAATTTAGAGTTTACACCAGGACCGACCAAGGCGCCAACATCCACAAAACGTTCGCTGATATATCCGGCCAGCGGAGAGGTTACAGTCGTATAACTCAATTCAAGTTGGGCCTGATCCAGATCGGCTTTACTCATGGCAATATCCGCCTCTGCATCTCCTAACGATGCTAATGCATTGTCCAAATCCAATTGGCTGGCAGCATGCTGCTCGTACAAAGGCTGCAAACGTTCTACATCGCGTTTAGCTTTTGCAGCTTGTGCTTCGTTCTTTTTCAGCTGTGCTTTAGCTTTCTCTACCTTTGCCTTATAAAGAGCCGAATTAATAATGAAAAGAGGTTCATTCTGCTTAACTTCCTTTCCTTCCACAAACAACATCTTTTCCAGATAACCCTCAACGCGGGCATGTATCTCCACGAACCGAGCTGCCCGAATGCGTCCGACATATTCACCAAAGATCTGTACATCTTCCTTTGCCGGTTTATCAACAATCACGAGAGGCTTCAAAGGTTCATCCTTATGTCGGCATCCTGTTGCTAACACTATTAAGGCTAAAAACACAGCCCCTTTAACCAATCTTTCTCCTACCATCTTCTAATATCTATAATTGACATTTAAACTTGCTATATATATCTATCTCTAAATTAAGACATGAAATAATCGTACCACTGTTTCAATCAAGATGCTAAAAAACATTATACAGCTTATTTATAAGATAATACCTTCTATACAAAATAGCTTGTTACCTAAATCACAATCCATATATGTAGAATTATTCCACATTCTTCCTAAAAAAATCCCCAATTATGACACCAAAACGTTACCCAATACCAAACAGTCCTCCGGAAAGAATCCTTCAACATATAAAACAGAAAAAGGAGTCAGGCTTACGACTGACTCCTCCTCTTAGAGAACTTTCGCTCTCACTCCTAAAAAACGGCGGCTATCTACTCTCCCACTTTTACGCAGTACCATCGACGTGGTTGGGCTTAACTTCTCTGTTCGGAATGGGAAGAGGTGGATCCCCAACGCTATAACCACCTTAATACCTCTTTGTAAGATTTTGACTGGACAACCCCATTACCTGAAGTAACTAATAGAAACATATGGCATCAGCCATCTGCTGATATATCAACCCTTACATGATCGAAAGTCTCGGGCTATTAGTACTACTCGGCTTCGACATTGCTGCCCTTACACCTGTAGCCTATCTACGTCGTAGTCTACAACGACCCTCTAGGGATATCTCATCTTGAGGCTGGCTTCGTACTTAGATGCTTTCAGCACTTATCCAATCCAGACTTAGATACCCGGCGGTGCACCTGGCGGTACAACCGGTAAACCAGTGGTCTGTCCAACACGGTCCTCTCGTACTAGTGTCAGAGCCCCTCAAATATCCTACGCCCACGATAGATAGAGACCGAACTGTCTCACGACGTTCTGAACCCAGCTCGCGTGCCACTTTAATGGGCGAACAGCCCAACCCTTGGGACCTTCTCCAGCCCCAGGATGTGACGAGCCGACATCGAGGTGCCAAACCGCTCCGTCGATATGAGCTCTTGGGAGCGATCAGCCTGTTATCCCCGGAGTACCTTTTATCCTTTGAGCGATGGCCCTTCCATGCGGAACCACCGGATCACTATGCTCTAGTTTCCTACCTGATCGACTTGTCTGTCTCCCAGTCAAGCACCCTTATGCCATTACACTCTACGACCGGTTACCAATCGGTCTGAGGGTACCTTTAGAAGCCTCCGTTACTCTTTTTGGAGGCGACCACCCCAGTCAAACTACCCACCATACAGTGTCCCCGCTTCTGCGGGTTAGAACTCAAACAACCAAAGGGCCGTATTTCAACGGCGGCTCCACAAACACTGGCGTGCCTGATTCATAGCCTCCGGCCTATCCTACACATCGATTGCCCAAATTCAATGTAAAGCTATAGTAAAGGTTCACGGGGTCTTTTCGTCCCATCGCGGGTAATCGGCATCTTCACCGATACTACAATTTCACCGAGCTCACGGTTGAGACAGTGTCCAGATCATTACACCATTCGTGCAGGTCGGAACTTACCCGACAAGGAATTTCGCTACCTTAGGACCGTTATAGTTACGGCCGCCGTTTACTGGGGCTTCAATTCAAGCCTTCTCTTGCGATGAGCTCTCCTCTTAACCTTCCAGCACCGGGCAGGTGTCAGGCTGTATACTTCATATTTCTATTTCGCACAGCCATGTGTTTTTGTTAAACAGTTGCCTGGACCTATTCTCTGCGCCCTACCTCTCAGTAGGGACCCTTTATCCCGAAGTTACAGGGTCAATTTGCCTAGTTCCTTAACCGTGAATCACTCGAGCGCCTCAGTATTTTCAACCCAACTACGTGTGTCCGTTTACGGTACGGGTACTTTATGAATATGCTTAGCGGATTTTCTTGGGAGCCTGATTACGTCCATTTTGCCTTGTGCAAGCACGCGGCATACTATCAAGGTCGACTCTCCCTGCGGATTTGCCTACAGGAATCTACATCTACACTCTTCAACCACCTATTCCGTCAGATGGCAGGACTTTCACTTCTCCGTCTCCACATCGCTCCATAAAGTAGTATGGGAATATTAAACCATTCTTCCATCGGTATCGCCGTTCGGCTTAACCTTAGGTCCCGACTTACCCTGATCCGATTAACGTTGATCAGGAAACCTTAGTCTTTCGGCGAGGAGGTTTCTCACCTCCTTTATCGTTACTTATACCTACATTTGCGTTTCCAAAAGCTCCAGCAAAGGTCATCCTTCACCTTCGACGCCGTTGGAATGCTCCCCCCCTACCATGTATTTCTACATCCATAGCTTCGGTAAACAGTTTATGCGTATTATCCACGCCGGACTCCTCGACTAGTGAGCTGTTACGCACTCTTTAAATGAATGGCTGCTTCCAAGCCAACATCCTAGCTGTCTCTGCAGTCCGACTTCGTTAGTTCAACTTAACTGTTATTTGGGGACCTTAGCTGATGGTCTGGATTCTTCTCCTCTCGGACGCGGACCTTAGCACCCGCGCCCTCACTCCTTATCAATATATAGCACGCATTCGGAGTTTATCTGGACTTGATAGGCGGTGAAGCCCTCGCATCCAATCAGTCGCTCTACCTCATGCTATACTAAATAAAGGCTGCACCTAAATGCATTTCGGGGAGTACGAGCTATCTCCAAGTTTGATTAGCCTTTCACCCCTACCCTCAGTTCATTGGAACACTTTTCAACGTATACCCATTCGGACCTCCAGTTGGTGTTACCCAACCTTCATCCTGACCAAGGGTAGATCACTTGGTTTCGCGTCTACTCACTCCGACTATCACGCCCTGTTAAGACTCGCTTTCACTTCGGCTACGGGCCTGAAGCCCTTAACCTTGCCGGAGAAAGTAACTCGTAGGTTCATTATGCAAAGGCACGCCGTCACAACTTACGTTGCTCCGACCGCTTGTAGGCAGACGGTTTCAGGGACTATTTCACTCCTCTGTTCGAGGTGCTTTTCACCTTTCCTTCACAGTACTGGTTCGCTATCGGTCTCTCGGGAGTATTTAGCCTTACGGGATGGGCCCCGCTGATTCACACAGAATTTCTCGTGCTCCGCGCTACTCAGGATACCACTAGGCTTCGTTAAAGAGTCGTATACCGGGCTTTCACCGTCTACGGCCGTTTGTTCCAAAACGTTCTACTTCCTTAATCTCTTGCCACAACGTGGTCCTACTACCCCGACAATGCCTAAACATCATCGGTTTGGGCTGTTCCGCGTTCGCTCGCCACTACTTGCGGAATCACTTTTGTTTTCTTCTCCTATGGGTACTTAGATGTTTCAGTTCCCCACGTTCCTTCCTTACGGAATGACTGGCCTTCTACCAGCCGGGTTGCCCCATTCGGAAATCTTGGGATCAAAGGTTATTTGCACCTACCCCAAGCTTATCGCAGCTTATCACGTCCTTCATCGCCTCCGAGAGCCAAGGCATCCACCGTCTGCCCTTGCTTACTTTCTTTATCACTGACACTGCTTCCTTTTTTATTGCTAAAATTGAAGCCCGTGTCGGATTGATATATCTTCAGCTTGCTCTATTTTTTTGTTACTTTACTTTTTTGAAGTTGTCCAATACGTCAAAGATCTTTTTTTACCCCTTACGGAGTTTATCGTGGAGAATAACGGATTCGAACCGTTGACCCTCTGCGTGCAAAGCAGATGCTCTAGCCAGCTGAGCTAATCCCCCGTTTTTCAACTGGTAGTCCCAGGCAGAGTTGAACTGCCGACCTCTACATTATCAGTGTAGCGCTCTAACCAACTGAGCTATAGGACTGTCAACCGTTATGTGCCTGAAATTTTCATCTCAGCATCATCTTTCTCTCTATATACTGGTCTTTCCAGTTTAAGATCATATATATATATATATACATATTCAACCGTAGTACCAGAGAGCTACATACCTCATCGGACTTAATCTAGAGATTCCAGCTCCAGAAAGGAGGTGTTCCAGCCGCACCTTCCGGTACGGCTACCTTGTTACGACTTAGCCCCAGTCACCAGTTTTACCCTAGGCCGATCCTTGCGGTTACGGACTTCAGGTACCCCCGGCTCCCATGGCTTGACGGGCGGTGTGTACAAGGCCCGGGAACGTATTCACCGCGCCATGGCTGATGCGCGATTACTAGCGAATCCAGCTTCACGGAGTCGAGTTGCAGACTCCGATCCGAACTGAGACATGGTTTGGAGATTAGCATCCTGTCGCCAGGTAGCTGCCCTTTGTCCATGCCATTGTAACACGTGTGTCGCCCCGGATGTAAGGGCCGTGCTGATTTGACGTCATCCCCACCTTCCTCACAGCTTAGCTGGCAGTCTCACCAGAGTCCTCAGCTTCACCTGTTAGTAACTAGTGATAAGGGTTGCGCTCGTTATGGCACTTAAGCCGACACCTCACGGCACGAGCTGACGACAACCATGCAGCACCTCGTAATCTGCTATTGCTAGAAGGAGTGTTTCCACTCCGGTCAGACTACGTTCAAACCCGGGTAAGGTTCCTCGCGTATCATCGAATTAAACCACATGTTCCTCCGCTTGTGCGGGCCCCCGTCAATTCCTTTGAGTTTCACCGTTGCCGGCGTACTCCCCAGGTGGATTACTTAACGCTTTCGCTGTAGAGCTTACATTGTATCGCAAACTCCTAGTAATCATCGTTTACTGCGTGGACTACCAGGGTATCTAATCCTGTTTGATCCCCACGCTTTCGTGCTTCAGTGTCAGTTATGGTTTAGTAAGCTGCCTTCGCAATCGGAGTTCTGCGTGATATCTATGCATTTCACCGCTACACCACGCATTCCGCCTACCTCAAACACACTCAAGTAACCCAGTTTCAACGGCAATTTTATGGTTGAGCCACAAACTTTCACCGCTGACTTAAATCACCACCTACGCACCCTTTAAACCCAATAAATCCGGATAACGCTCGCATCCTCCGTATTACCGCGGCTGCTGGCACGGAGTTAGCCGATGCTTATTCATAGGGTACATACAAAAAAGGACACGTCCTCCACTTTATTCCCCTATAAAAGAAGTTTACAAACCATAGATCCTTCTTCCTTCACGCGACTTGGCTGGTTCAGCCTCTCGGCCATTGACCAATATTCCTCACTGCTGCCTCCCGTAGGAGTTTGGTCCGTGTCTCAGTACCAATGTGGGGGACCTTCCTCTCAGAACCCCTATCCATCGTCGGTTTGGTGGGCCGTTACCCCGCCAACTGCCTAATGGAACGCATGCCTATCTATCAGCGATGAATCTTTAACAAATATTCCCATGCGGGACCCCTGTTTTATGGGGTATTAATCCGACTTCGCCGGGCTATCCCCCTCTGATAGGTAAGTTGCATACGCGTTACTCACCCGTGCGCCGGTCGCCATCAATCTGTATTGCTACAAATCATGCTGCCCCTCGACTTGCATGTGTTAAGCCTGTCGCTAGCGTTCATCCTGAGCCAGGATCAAACTCTTCGTTGTTGATTTTGTTTATACCTTTTGCTCAGAATCTCTATCTGTCTATTGTAGTCTTGACGGTATGTCAGTATTCCTACTACGTCTCTTGTACTACTTGTTGATATGTAATGCTTTCAAAGAACTTGCGCTATCGTTTCGATTGCGGCTGCAAAGGTAAGAACTTTTTTTTTAACTGACAAACTTTTCAAGGAAAATTTTGAAAGTTTTTTTTCAAAAGTATTCGCTTAGCCTAGCTAACCTCATCCTCGCTATCACTGAAACTACCTCATCATCATGTTAACTGCCGACCTTCTCGCTCGAATGCGGGTGCAAAAGTAG